>Reeses_p2__coassemble_1400_pt1 | contig 20458 bp, 21 predicted proteins | sample Reeses_p2__metabat2_high_PE_032 | metagenome-assembled genome bin Reeses_p2
CCTGTAAAGACAGGCATTGTTGGATTATTCCATGTTGCCGTTGTGGTTTCAGAGGTAAGCGGTTCTGACATTGCTTCCCTTGCGGCGTTAATCGCCGTCATTGCCTGATTGATCTGATCCGTTACCGTATCCGCAACAGTCATTGTAACAGGTTCGCTCATGGTTGCCTGTAAACTCTCCATTGCTGATACGCCCGCACTAACAGCGTTAATAACATTCATCAGCGGGGCGGTGAAGGAATCATACAATTCAATCGCCGTTCTGATAGTAGCCAAGTTTTTCACCTACTTTCTTTAGCAAAATTTTGATAATCCTGATTATAGGGTGCTGCAAACTGTTCAGATATTCCGAACGCACACACCGCCTTTTCATTTCCCATTCCAAAACATTCAGATACAACTTTTCGTGATTATCCAAAAATATCTTGTTGGTCATTGCCTGATAGCATTGCTGCAATTCTTCATTGCTGTGCTGCATGATTTTAGGAACAAATTGTTTTAGAAGCGGGTAAAATTCCGAACCTTTATTCAAAATTATTATCCCGCTATCTGTCAGGAAAGCATTTTCATTTGTGCTGCTGTCAAAATCAGAAGTAGGGTGTAGCTCCTGAATCCACCCGGCTTTTATGTACTCCCGATTGACCGCCCACAGTTCCGGGGTGATAATCTCAACATTAGGATTCACGCTTTTCACCCGCCTTTTGAATTTCCTGCTTTGTCTGTTCCAGCAACGAAATATAAGGCTGCAACAGTGCGTTGTATTTTACGGGATTTGCAATATACCGCTTAAATTCATTCTGCTGCATCGTCAGTCTTTGAAGTGAGCCTTTTAACCTGTTCAAAATTTCGGTCAGTCGGCTAAGCTGTCGGCGGTTTGCGGTCTGTGCCATACCCAACAGCATATTGATTTGCTGATTGTATTCTTTTACAACTTTCATAAACTCTGCTTGATGTTTCTGCATGACGGTTTCCCCCTTTTACTGCGAAGCAAAATTCACCACACTTGAAAAAAGTTCATCAATATTCAAAGTCTGCTGAATCTCTGCTTTCTTTTTCTGAATTTCCTGTTCCAAAGATAAAATCTTTTCATCCCGTTCTATCCGTGCCAAAGCAATATTTTCTGTGCTTGATCCGTGCGCCCTAAAGGATCGCAAGCCGCACTTGTAATTGCTGGATACGGCACAACCATAGAAGGAAGCTATTTTTTCAACTTCTCTATTGCACCGAAGTATGTTCAGTGCTTTATTTTTTATCTGTGCAATTCGTGAGCCGGAAAGGTGAAGTTCTTTTCCTAATTCTTCAAGGGTTTTAGAATATCGGTAATAGCCGGAAATGACCTTGTTTTCGTTCTCATCCAGTTCATCCACAATATTCCAAAGCAGCGCATCAAAATATTCTTGTGTAAGGCGTTCTGTAACATCTTCTTCCATGTTGGACGGATCAGGAATTGTATCTTCCATCGAAATATTATCCTTGCCATCAATCGGGGCTTGCAGACTTACAGAGTTTGCTTCCTGCATCGTTTTTTTCAAAGCGTTCAACTGTTGTATTGAAATGTTCAACGCCGTGCAAACTTCCGCTTCCGTTGGTTCTTTGTTCTGCGCCTTACAGGTAGACAGAAATTGTTTATACTTTGATATTCTCGCAAGCATATAAGCAGAAATGCGTTTTGAACTGCTATGATTTTCGCAATATCGCCGCATATACTGTTCAATCCAATATGCAGCATAAGTTATAAACTTTGCACCTTTGCCCGTTATATACTCATTAGCTGCTTTATATAAGCCCAAATACCCCTCTTGCATTAGATCATCCATTTCAACATAGCCGGAATACTTGCTTGCAAGCTGGAAAATAAAAGAACGGTTCTGCAAATAAAGCTGTTCCAAATTGAAATTCACATCAACCCCGGCTTGAATTTGTTGAACCAGTTCTTCATTTTCCATCTGCTTCAAACCACGCTTTCAACAAATCAAGTTCTTTTTTCTCATAAGACACCTGAACAATCATCTTATCAAGCGTGCGCTGTTTAACGCCCGCCTCTTTTGCATGAATGATAACTTCCAGTCGCTGCCGGATTCGCTGTTCATTCTGTTTTAATAGTGCTTGTTGCCTTGCTGTCATGTGCTGCACTCCTTTCCCTACATAATCAAAAGAGGGCTGCGGGAAGCCCCACAACCCCCAAAAGAAAGGATCAAGTGTCAATCTTATCCAGTGTAATTTCCTCGTTTGTCGGAGTATAGTTGCTGAACATCAGCGGGTATTTCATGGCAAGTTCTTCATACTGCTTTCCAGCTTCCATCATCCAATCAGGGGTTGCATACACGGAATAGCTTGTTTTTTCACGCAGTTCAAAATGATATGCGCCGTTATATCCCGTGTTGACGATCTCATAATTGACAAGCACCGGGTATTCAGCGACTTCTTCAATCTCTTTCAGGCGATCCATGTATGCACTGATTTCCGAATTTACGCCCATGTACTCATAGATAATTTTAGTGATTTCTGGGTCATATCCGCTGATACCGTCCACATTAAGAATTTTGCTATGCTTGATAGTAATGACATCGTGGATGATCTTCAAAGCCTTATATGAGCCTTTCAGCGGTTCAAGAGTTGTTCTGAACAGTTCGCTTGTCAGTCCTGTTCCGCACATTTCAATGACTTTCAGAGCATTCGCAATTTCCGTTGAATGGTCTGCGTTGTCCTCTGCAAAAGAAACGCTGTATTCCTTACAAAACTGTTTTACTACCCCACGAATAGTTTCGGAAAACTGTTCATTCAGATTTGCAAGTTCAGATTTCAGCGTGTCGATTGCTTCTTTTCGCCCAAAATCAGAAAAACGCTGATTAACTGCAATTTTATTTGCAGTATCAGAAATTTTCTTTACTTCCTGCTTATGAGTATTCATAAAGATCAGGATTTTCTTTGCATAGGTTTCATAAGATTTTTCCATTTTTAATCCTCCAAAATAACTAATTTCCAGTGTCCCGGCATTGTTGGTGAACAACTTGTATTCTGACTTGCAATATACGGTTTGCCCTCAAAATAACATAAGTCACCCTTTTTATATGGGGCGTTTAAGGGAAAGGGTTCAAGGTTCGTTCGCTTTTCCTCAAATTCTACCCTGTTCATTTTTACGAAGCCTTCATATTCTTTCATTTTTTCACTTTTCCTTTCTTTCCTACTGTGTTTTTCCTGTGAACCATTTTTGATCTTTATATCGTTCAATAAGCTGTTCAACGCTCAGCGAATTTTTATTCTGTATCAGGTCTTGCAAAGCTGGATTATCAAAACCCGGAAGCGGCATATTGGGGTGTTCAGCGGCTAAGGCAAGCAATCTTTGAATCAGGTTAATATATAAAGGCAACCATTCTTTCGGGGTTAATGCGGTATCAATGAATTGCTTTCGGTCGACTGAACCCACACAATAAAGAATAGGTTCAAGCGGCAAGTACAAATCCGGGGAAAGTATAATATCATCTATCATCAACACTGTTTTTTCGGTGACACCGGGAACACCTATCAAATAATTTTCAGCGTCAAACATAGTTTCAAAATACAAACATTTTCTTCCAAGATTTCTTGTTGCAATTCTTCCATCATCTTCACTACTGAACATAATAACCCCGATATGTTTTTTGTTACTTTGTGCCGCTTCCAGCCTGTTCAAACGGTTCAAAATTGCCACTTGTCCAATTTTACGCCTAATCATCCAATACCTGCCTTTCCATTTCTACAAGCCGCTGAATAATATTTTCATCTTCATGCAGCGTTACGCCTAATTCAAGAATAGTTCTTGCTGCTGATACTCTTGAAGAATCGGTTGCGGTTTTATCATTCATCACTGTTCTTAGAACTTCCAGTGATTCCAAACAATACCCCTGTGCTTTGTGCATTGTTTCGCAGAAAATATTGTTCTTGACTTCCTGCAACACCTTTTGAAATTCGGCATCCTTTTTCAATCTATACAAGGTAGTGATTGAAACGCCGGACTTTTCAGCCGCTTCTTTATTTGTTGGACAGGTCAAAAGATTCATTGCAACTAATTCTTTATTGATTCGTGCCATATCACCACCCCTTCAACTTTTTATTTGGTTGCATAGTCATATGATACAATATATAGTATTTAATATCAATCTTATATACTATATTTAGTTATTTTCGCACAAAATAAGAAAACCGGGGCATCAGCCCCGGCAATCAATAATGCGATATATGGAATCAACAGATAACCCGTATTTATTCGCAAGTTCTGAAATGCTCATATCATTGCAGAAATCACGCCAAATTGCTTCATTTCGTTCATGCTTTGATGAAAATTCGCCCCGCCCCGGTATGTAAAGCCGTTCACCGGGAAAGGCTTCAAGAATTTGCTTGAATATTTCGCTGCCTGTGATCCCTTCCAACAATTTCAAGTTAATTTCGTTCTTACTCAATCAATCACCACCTTTTGAAAGTTAATTTTCAAAGTGAGAATACACCCACATGACACATACAGCCCGGAAAGCCTTGCAAATACTATGTTTTGCAGTTATCAGCGGCATAACAACAGCATTTTCAACCTGAATGTCAACAACTTCTTTCCCCCTTTTTAGGGTGTCCGAAATGTCCGAATACTTCTTTTTAGGGTGTCAGAAATGTCAGGATACTTGTTTTGGGGGAGGATCGTAAATCTTGCGTTACTCCCTTTTTAGGGGGTCTAAAATGTCTAAATGCTTTTTTAGGGTGTCGGAAATGTCGGAACTAAATTGTTCCGCTTTTTAGGGTGTTACAAATGTTACTATACTTTTAGTGTGCGGATTTTCAAATTCTTTTCAAAATCGGTCAATTACTAACTTTTGCTAACCTCACACCCGTTCTTGAAACATTCTGTTTGTATCGTTCAGATAGTCGCAAGCAGCTTCCACAAGGGGAAGAACATTGATTTCTTCTCCCGGATCAGCATCCTTTTCCAAAGCGAAAATCAGGCTTTGCAGAATAGCCCTTGCTTTCATGTTGTTTTCATCAACCCGTGTAATCTGCTGTTCATTCATCATAAGTACCGCCTTTCATAACTTTTCTTGCAAAATTGATTTCTTCAACCAAATCAGTAGGAAGAACTGCTTCAATATCTTCTTGCTGCAAAATCTTTTGAATTACCAGCCGAATAGAAACTTCCCGCCACCAGTCAATTTTGCTTGTGTCCTTTGGGTGTCCAACAAGAATTGAAAATTCTTCCCCGTCTGCGGTGATAATCACCTTCACTTCATCAGCATCCAATACATCACCAACGGTTTCCCATCGTATGCCTGTAATGCGCTTTATGCTTCTTACTTTATTCAAAAATTCTTCACCTGTCATTTTATACCATCCTTTCTTGTTACGGTTGTTACTGTAAAGAAACTTTTTTATTTATCTTTTACTTTCAAAAAAAAAAGCTATCGAACAACTATTTTTTATTTCTATATAGAACTTTCATAGAACAGTAACAACGGTAACACTCGTTCAAAATCTGCTGTAATATCAATACTTCTCAAAGTGTTACCGTTTGCGTTACCGTTGTGTTACTGTTACGGTTTAACAAAGGCTTTCTGTTGCTTGCCGTTAAACCGTAACGGTTTCACGATTGTTCCCAATGCTCGATTCAATCGCTTTGAAAAAGTTAAATTGCTCATAGGGCGAAAACCATTTTCAGAGCAAAACACCTCATAGCGTTTGAAAACTTCTTTTGTAGGTTCATTGTAGACACCTTCAATTTCTCCCTCATCATTCTTGCATTCTTCAATAAATGATAATATCGGGTTATTTTCAAATTCATAGGTATTCTTTTCTTTCTGAGCCTTTACAGACATTGTGAATTTCTTTTGTTTCAGCACCCGCCGCAGTCCCTCAAGCGAAAGATTTATAAAATACTGTACTGCTTCCGGCTCTGTAAGTTTATAGCGAATTTGCGGATCATAGCCACTGTCCATTTCGCTGAAATGAGCATTCATAGGAATTATTAAAAGTCGTCGAGTGGCTGCCCCCGTAGAATCATTCGTGCGAGGAATCTCATTTGCTGAAAAAATCAATTTTGTATATGGTCTGAAATTGAATGGCGGCTTGCCCTTTTCTTCTGCCTTGACAATCTCCCCGGTAACTATCTTTTTGAAGGTTGCAACATCCTCTTTATAGGAATCCGAAATATCATCCCCTAAGTTTGCCAACTTTCCAAATAGCATTGCTGTTGAGAACTTTCCATCCAGTTCCTTAAAATCGAGGTTCGATACATTTGTATCACCAAGCATTGATTGCAGCATGAAAATAAAGGTGCTTTTACCGTTGCTTTTTTCTCCCACAAGAATAGGTGCTTTACCGCCGCCAATGGTGTTATCACGATATAGGCACATACCGCCTACTTCTTCCAGCAAAGCCCGGATTTGCGAATCATTGCACGAAAGGCGGTTTAATACATCATCAACTAACGGGGAAGCTGCGCCGGGGTTATATTCCCATGGAATCAAGTTTGTGATTGCCTGATTTGGTGTGAATTCTAAAAGTTCATTCAGTTCAACATTAAACAAACCATTTTTGAACGCAATTAACACCGGGGCGGCTGGTTGTGCATCAGCGACTTTAATTCTGATATAGTCCAAAACTTCATTTCGCTTTGTCCTTGTCAGGTTATCTAACTCCTTCAACATGATTTTTTCAATCGGTTCATACCCCGGTAAATAGATACCATCCTGATATATATGAATGCTTCCGTTGATCCGCTTGATATGGTATTTTTCAATCAAATAATCACCGAACTTATTATGAAGGAATTGCCCCTTGCTGCTGTAAAATTTGGAACTGTCGATTGCATTCACGGAATCCCATGCTTCACGGCGAACGGCATTTTCAAATTCATCCCCCAAAGGAACAGAAAACAAGAACTGTTCAATCAGTTTAGCCGCTTCTTTGAACTGCTCATAAGAATACCCGGCTGCTTTCATAGGGTTCATATAGGTGAAAAGTCCATCTTGCCGCCCGTCACCTTCACCGATATTCAAAAAGTTGTGCTTACTACCCGATTTTAACGGAAGATCATAGAACGGGATTTCATCAAGCGTTTTATCCTCTTTGATATTGGCATACACGACTTCCCGCAATGTGCCATCTTCCTTTGAAAGACTTGTTGCACATTTGGCGGCTTTGATTTCCCCTGTACTTACAATTTGTTTGATTCCGCTTTTATAGTCTACCGGGTTCAAAGTCAGAACGGTTTTATTTCCGCTGTTGTTCTTCACTGGCTGTCTTGCTGAATTGAACCAATAGAAGTGACCGCCCTTGTTGGGGGATTTTACAGCTATGCAATACTGATTCAGGGCTTTTGCAATTCTTAATCTGCAATCGAACGCCGCTGCATCATCATAATCAACCATGATGATATGTTCGGGTAAAATTCCGCAAATCCATCTATATTTTTGGGCTTTATCCCACGGCTGCGGCTTATGGTTTAGGAAGGGGGCTTTGAAATTTGGCTTTCCATCCTTACCGCCGTTTCCCCCTTCAACGAAGCCTGAACAGATGATATTTGCAGCTTGTTCTAATGTAATCACCGATATTCACCCCTTCCTTGAATAAGTTTGTTACTTCATCCTGATATGTGTTTTTCTCACAAAAGCGGATCATTGATTTACACACTGAAATCAGAAACACCGCTTTTGATATAAACAATGTTGCAGCATTGCTTATTAAAGCGTTTCGCATGATATTTCACGATTTACTTTCCTTTCTTCTAAAATTTTAAGTTGCTTTCGGAATCCCTTATTCAATGTCGATAAGATCGGTTACAGGCACATTCAAAGCCTTTGCAATCTTTCCTACCGTTGCGGGTTTGCACTTATTTCCTGCTGCAATCCGTCTGTATGTCTGATACTGAATATTGATTTCTTTACAGAGGTCATAAGGGTTCATGCAGGAAGTAGCCAATGCAATCTGTAACTTTTGAAAGTTAATCTTCAATTTATTCACCTTCTTTCTTTTTTCGCCTGAAAAATCACTTCATCCTGATTTTCGGTCACTTCCCCCGTTGGTGTTGCAGCACTGACGGGGGATTTTTAGAAACAGTCAGGAAGTCTGCTGTTTTAAGATTTTGTCAATCTCCATAAGCAAATACCCGTACTGTGTATAACTCTTAAACTCAACATTTACATCCAGCTTCAAATCTTTCAGAATGCCGTTCATAATGTAAATGTTAATTCCATTTGTAATCATCCATACATATTCCTTACCGTTTGCACGAATAAGAACAGCGGGTTTACTCATATACGGAACCAATTCAACGCCAGTAATATGATTAGGTTGGATCACATGATTTATAGTGAGTGCATCAAGTTTGATTTGCTTTTTTACATTCACATAGTCCATAAGGTTAATTACTTTACACATTTTTCATTGCTCCTTTCTGTTAGTACGCTCTTGACAGCTTGTTTTTTATCTGTTATCATCATTGTATCAGCTTGTTATTGCGCTGTCAATACCAAAAAGAGATTATTTTCAATCTGTCTTTTTCTTATCATCTATGCTATACTAAGTTTGGAAGTAGGTGATAAAAGTGACTGTCGGCGAAAATATCAAGCGATTACGAAGGGAAAGGGGGCTTACACAAAAGAATTTGGGGGAACTCTGCGGAATAGCTGAACCAAATATTAGGAAGTATGAAAACGGCAAGCAGAACCCAAAATTGGAAACTGTTGAAAAAATAGCTACTGCTTTAGGCGTAACAGCTTTTGAACTAATTGGAATGGAATATTTCGACCTTCAAAACCCTAATGCTGGAAAGCAGTATGCAGAATACAGCAGTTTTCAAAGCTACCTTTCTTCATTGGGATATATTATTGAAGAACAGCCGGAAAGATATGATGAAGAAGGGATTATTTCTTGCACTTATGCTATTTCCGGCAATGGTGTTTCTGTTGTACTCTCCGATGAAGAATACAATCAGTTACAATCCTCTGCGGGGGATTTGATTTTTTCTTTTCTTTGGAAGAAACAACGCAAAAAATAAGCCGCTTCCCGTTGCAGCGGGAAGCGGCTAAAAAGAAGAATCCCCGTCTACTGCAATAGACAGGGATTCCGAAAGCAACCAAGTCAAGAAACCTGCAAAGAATCGTGAAATGGTTAATGTCATTATACCATTCCATGATTCAAAAATCAATGAAAGGAATGGTGTATATGCGCTTACCAAATGGATTTGGAAATGTTTCAAAACTGCCCGGAAACAGAAGAAAACCGTACCGGGCAAGAGTTACAGTTGGATGGGAAACGGACGAAGAAGCCGGAACAATCCGGCAACGCTTCAAAACAATAGGCTATTACGAAACAAAACAAGAAGGGCTGATTGCTCTTTCGACCTATCATCAAACCCCGTATGATATAGACAGCACAAAAATTACTTTTGCGGAAGTCTTTGATCGGTGGTCTGCTGAACACTATCCCAAAGTGTCCGCTTCCAATGCCAAAGGCTATAATGCCGCTTATCGTTCCTGTGCTGTTATTGAAAAGCTGCGGTTTGTAGATATTCGGTTAGCCCATCTGCAAGGCGTGATTGACGATTGCGGGAAGAATTATCCTACAATGAAGAAAATCAAGCAACTATTCAATCAGCTTTACAAATACGCTATGCAGAATGATCTTTGCGGAAAAGATTATTCTAAGTATGTCGATATAAACCAATATCGGGATCGAAACCCGAACGCATACAACCGCCTGCCATTCAGCAAAAGCGAAATTGAAAAGGTTTGGCAATGGAAAGACAGCAACGAATATATTTCTGTTATCCTCATGCTGATCTATTCCGGTGTTCGCATTGGTGAATTGCTCAATTTGAAAAAAGAATGTGTCAACCTTGAAGAACGATGGTTTGATATAACTGCATCCAAAACAGAATCCGGCATCCGCAAAGTTCCGATTGCCGAAAAGGTGTTCCCATACTTTGAATATTGGATGAACAAAAACGATTGTGAATATTTGCTTTCCACCCCGGAAGGAAGACATCTTGAATATCGCAATTACTATGATTCTTATTGGACACCCCTTATTGAACAGATGGGAATGAAGCACCGCCCGCACGATACCCGGCATACTTGCGTTTCTTTACTTACCGTTGCCGGGGTTCAGGATAAGATCATCAAGAAAATTGTCGGACATAAGGGGCAATCTGTAACAGAGATTGTATATACCCACTTTGAAATGCAAGAATTGATTGAAGCAATTAACAAAATATAAGGGTGTGCGCTATGAGCAGAACGGCATACAAAAATCACCACAAGGCAGCACACTATGATAGAATTGAACTTGCTGTTCCAAAGGGCATGAAAGAAATAATTAAAAACCTTGCTGCGGACAAGCATCTATCTGTGAACGCCTACATTCAAGATTTGGTTCGGCGGGATCAAGAAGGAATGTTTGACACCATGCAGATAGCAGATAAGAACCGGGAACAACTATCAGGCATTCAGGGTAATATGCACGATGGGTATAATATTATCTTCAAGGACGGGCATACAATTCACTGTAAAACGAAAAAGGAAGTACGATCCGCAATCATAGAATACTGCAAGGAAAAGGGCGTTTGATACGCCCTTTTCTTATGCCGTTTCGTGTCTTACGGAAGATTGCGAAAGTCTTACGGAAGATATAATTTCCCCTGTGTCATATTTGTGTTTTGCGTGTGTCATACCTCGCAAAAATTTTGACCGCCGCACATAGCATTATATATTGAACAACATTGAAAAAACCCCGAAAACACAAGGTTTTCGGGGTTTCTGAATTTCGCTTTTCTGCGCTTGAATTATCGCTTGGAGAACTGGGGAGCACGACGAGCGGCCTTCAGACCGTACTTCTTACGCTCCTTCATACGAGGATCGCGGGTCAGGAAGCCAGCCTTCTTCAGCAGGGGGCGGTTCTCATCGCTCTGCTGCAGCAGGGCGCGGCTCAGGCCGTGACGGATAGCGCCAGCCTGACCAGACACGCCGCCGCCAGCAACGCGGACCACGATGTCGTACTTGCCCTCCAGGCCCAACAGGACCAGCGGAGAACGGACGATCAGCTTCAGGGTCTCCAGACCGAAGTAGTTGTCGATATCACGATCGTTGATGGTGATCTTGCCGGTGCCGGTGTACACGCGAACGCGGGCAACGGAATTCTTACGACGACCAGTGCCGTAGAAATAAGGTTTGGTTTCGTACATAATTCAATTGCCTCCTTCTTAGAACTCGATCTTCTCGGGCTTCTGTGCTGCGTGGGCATGCTCAGCACCCTGGTAGCAGTGCAGGCGGGTCATAGCCTTTGCGCCAATGGTGTTGGACGGGACCATGCCCTTGACGGCATAGGTCATAGCCAGGTCGCTGTGCTCAGCCATCAGCTTGCTGTACTGAATCTTCTTCAGGCCGCCGATGTACTTGCTGTGGGTGATGTGGAACTTCTGCTCAGCCTTGTTGCCGGTCAGCACAGCCTTGTCGCAGTTCACGACAACGACGAAATCGCCGCAGTCCACGTTGGGGGTATAATTGACCTTCTGCTTGCCGCGCAGCAGAACAGCAGCCTCAGCAGCGACGTGGCCCAGCGACTTGCCGGTAGCGTCGAGCAGATACCACTTGCGCTCGACTTCAGCGGGCTTTACGAGAGTAGTGCTCATATCTATTTCCTCCTGATAAGCTTTTTGACGTTTCAGGCGTCCTTCTCAGGGCGCGTGTGTCAGTATACATCACAAAAAGAGACCTGTCAACAGGAATTTTCGATTTTTTCGGCACAAATTTTTATTGCTCTCAAAATCTCTTGAAATCTCTTGAAATCATTCGATTTCTCTTTTTTGATTTTTTCATTTCTTTTTGCCTCCTGCGCAGATTTTCTCTGCGGCGGCGCTACAATTTTAAGGGCAGTTGTGTTATACTAAGGTGTATCTGAAAAAATACAACTCTATCTTGATAAGGATAAAGGAGCTTTTGCTTATGCCCAGAGAGATCGACCGGCGGGATGCCGCCCAGCGCCGCAGTTCCAAGCTGCTGCTTGCCATGGGTGTCGTAGTGCTTTTGGGAGCCGCCGCCTACATGGGGCTGACCCTGCTGGTAAACCGCCGTGTCCCTGCCCATCCGGACACCCATTACACCGCGGAAAACGGCCTGACCGTCTATTATGAGGGGGAGACCTGGCCCCTGTGCGGCATGACCGAGGACCCCGCCCTGGGGCACGCCCTGCGGCTGGCCTCGGCAGAGGATGCCTCTGACCCCAACTATCAGATCGTGCTGATGCAGCGGGGCGACAAGACCACCTACCCGGACTACCTGGCACAGTCTGAGAAGGATCTGAAACAAGCCTACGGCGTGATCAGCCCCCGCAAGGTCAACCTGACGGTGGAGGGGGCCGCCGTTACCGCACGCCGGTATGACCTGCAGGCCTACTATGGCATCCTGGCTACGGTGGAATACCCCAGCGGGGATACCGTATATATATCGGCCCTGACCAAGCTGGCTTCTATCAACGATGTCGTGAATCTGATCGAAGGAGTGAGTCTGTCATGAGCGAGCAGAAAGCAGCCCAGCGACTGTGCGGACTGATGCGCAAAGCCGTGCAGGACTACGAGATGCTCGCCCCGGGGGATCGGGTATTGGTAGGCGTTTCCGGCGGCAAGGACAGTGTAGCCCTGACCATGGGCCTGGCCCTGCTGCGGCAATACATCGGTTTCGACTTTGAGATCCAGGCCGTGACCCTGGACCCCCAGTTTGGCGGCACACCCAGCGATTACTCTGCTTTAGAGCAGCTGTTTGCGTCGGTGGGGGTCCCTTATGAGATCCGCCGCACCGAGATCGGCCCGGTGGTGTTCGACTACCGGAAGGAGAAGAACCCCTGCGCCCTGTGCGCGAAACTCCGCCGGGGCGCGCTGCACACCGCAGCCCAGCAGCTGGGCTGCAACAAGGTGGCTTTGGGCCATCACCTGGACGACGCCATCGAGACCTTTTATATGAACCTCTGGCGGGAAGGGCGCATCGGCTGTTTTTCCCCGGTCACCTATCTGTCCCGCCGGGACCTGACCATGATCCGGCCCATGCTGCTGGCCACCGAGCAGGAGGTGCGGGCCGCTGTCCGGGAGGAAGGCTGGCCCATCGTCAAGAGCCGCTGCCCCGCCGACGGCATCACCGTGCGGGAGGAGACCAAGATGTTCGTACACCAGCGCTGCCGCACCGACCACGCATTCCGGCAAAAGACCCTGCATGCTCTGCAGGAAAGCGGCATTGACGGCTGGCGGCCCCTGCACACCGGCCGCGGCACCGCCGCCACAGACCAACAGAAAGAAGATTCCTGAACATGGAGAGCTTTTCCTTTGAAAAACACGTCTGGGCCGAGATCGACCTGGACGCTTTGCGTGCCAATTTTGCCGCTGTGCAGCGCCACGCTCCGGGACGCCCCCTGTGCGCCGTGGTCAAAGCCGATGCCTACGGCCATGGCGCTGTACAGTGCGCCCGCGCACTGGCCCAGGCCGGGGCTGCCTGGCTGGCGGTAAGCTGTCTGGCCGAAGCGGTGCAGCTGCGCCGGGCTGGGCTGACCCTGCCGATCCTGATCCTGGGGCACGTCCAGCCCAGCTATGCCTCCGCTCTGATCCAGCATCAGCTCACGGCAGCCTGCTACTCCTCAGAGCAGGCCGCCGCCCTGAGCCAGGCCGCCCAGGCCGCCGGGGGCCGGGTGCAGGTACACCTGAAAGCGGACACCGGCATGGGGCGCATCGGTTTTGCCCTGCGCACGGACTTTGATGCCGCCATTGCCGCAATGGTCAACGTGTGCCGCCTGCCGGGGCTGCAAGTCACCGGCTTATTCCAGCATTTTGCAGTTGCGGACGAGACCAGCGCCGACCCCACTGCCTACACGCAGGAGCAGTACGGATTGTTCCTGCGCACCTACCAGGCACTGAAAGCCGCCGGGTTTGAACCGCCGCTGCTGCACTGCGATAACTCCGCCGGCGTGATGCTGCACCCCGACTGGCCCGACGGCCTGCCGGCGGAGCGCTGCATGGCCCGGCCTGGCATCATCCTATATGGATACGACCCCAGCGACGAGGTCCGCAGCAACTGCTTTGCGCCGGTGATGAAGCTCAAGACCGTGGTGAGCCAGGTCAAGACCCTGCAGCCCGGCCAGTGTGTCAGCTACGGGCGGCGCTTTACCGCCCAATCCCCCACCCGGGCCGCCACCCTGTGTGCCGGATATGCGGACGGGTATTCCCGCTTTTTGAGCTGCGGCCAAGGCATCGTGGAGATCAGCGGAACGCCCTGCCCGGTGCTGGGCCGGGTCTGCATGGACCAGATGCTGGTGGATGTCTCCGCGCTGCCCCAGGTGCAGGAGGGAGACGAGGCCATCCTCTGGGGCGGATCGTGCAGCGACAGCGCCGAGACCATCGCCCGCAAGATCGGCACCATCCCCTATGAGCTGCTGTGCGGCGTTTCCCGCCGGGTGCCTCGGGTCTACCTCTCCGGCGGTCAGATCATTGCAGTGGAGGACTGGATCCTGAACAACTGACCACGGCTTTTGATCTGTATCGGGCATTGCGCCCGGTCTATTTTTCCTGGTTGTATATACACTGATTTTTTCCTGTTGGGAGGAACACATGGCAAGAGACAATATCCGCAATTTCTGCATCATCGCCCATATCGACCACGGCAAGTCCACCCTGTCGGACCGCATCCTGGAGCTGACCCAGAGCGTAGACGAGCGCACCATGGAAAACCAGATCCTGGACAACATGGACATCGAGCGGGAGCGGGGCATCACCATCAAGGCCCGCGCCGTGACCATGCAGTACACCGCCAAGGACGGCAAGAGCTACGATTTCAACCTGATCGACACCCCGGGCCATGTGGACTTTGCCTACGAGGTCTCCCGCAGCCTGGCCGCCTGTGAGGGCGCTATCCTGGTAGTGGACGCCACCCAGGGCGTGGAAGCCCAGACCCTGGCCAACACCTACATGGCTCTGGAGCATGACCTGGAGCTGGTACCCATCCTGAACAAGATCGACCTGCCCAGCGCCCACCCGGAGGAGGTCGCCCAGGAGGTCGAAGATGTGATCGGTCTGCCCTGCCTGGATGCGCCCCGGGTCTCGGCCAAGACCGGCCTGAACATCGACCAGGTGCTGGAGCGGGTGGTCACCGACATCCCCGCCCCCACCGGCGACCCGGACGCCCCCCTGAAAGCGCTGATCTTTGACAGCATCTACGACAGCTACAAGGGCGTCATCGTCTATATCCGTGTGTTTGAAGGCACGGTCAAGCCGGGCGACACCATCCGCCTGATGGCCACCGGCGCTCAGTTCACCCTGGTAGAAGTAGGCCACATGGGCGCCACCAGCCTGACCCCCTGCGACCAGCTCACTGCCGGCGAAGTCGGTTACCTGACCGCCAGTATCAAGACCGTGCAGGACACCCGGGTGGGCGACACCGTCACCCTGGCTTCCCGCCCCACGGCCGAGGCGCTGCCCGGCTACCGTCAGGTCAAGCCCATGGTGTTCTGCGGCATCTACCCCGCCGACGGCGCCCGCTACCCGGACCTGAAGGATGCGCTGGAAAAGCTGCAGCTGAACGATGCCTCCCTGACCTTTGAGATGGAGACCAGTGCGGCCCTGGGCTTTGGCTTCCGGTGCGGATTTTTGGGCCTGCTGCACATGGAGATCATCACCGAGCGGCTGGAGCGGGAGTTTGACCTGGACCTGATCACCACCACCCCCAGCGTGCGCTACCGCCTGACCATGACCGACGGCACCGTGGAGATGATCGACAACCCCTCCAGCTACCCGGACCCCTCCAACATCGTCAAGCAGGAGGAGCCGTTTGTGGACGTGCACCTGTACACCCCCAACGATTATGTGGGCAGTCTGATGGACCTGTGCCAGCAGAAGCGGGGCGTACTGATCGATATGAAGTACCTGGATGACGTGCGGGTGGACCTGCACTACGCCCTGCCCCTGGGCGAGATCGTCTACGACTTCTTTGATGCCATCAAGAGCCGCAGCCGTGGCTACGCCAGCTACGACTACGAGTTCAAGGAGTACCGGGAGAGCGACCTGGTCAAGCTGGATTTCCTGCTGAACGGCGAGGTAGTGGACGCCCTGTCCATGATCGTATTCCGGGACAACGCTTATGCCAAGGGCCGCCGCATCTGCGAAAAGCTGCGGGACAACATCCCCCGCACCCTGTTCGAGATCCCGGTGCAGGCAGCCATCGGCGGCAAGATCATTGCCCGTGAGACCGTGAAGGCCATGCGCAAGGACGTGCTGGCCAAGTGCTACGGCGGCGATATCACCCGTAAAAAGAAGCTGCTGGAAAAGCAGAAGGAAGGCAAAAAGAAGATGCGTCAGCTGGGCTCGGTCTCCCTGCCCAGCGAGGCCTTTACCGCCGTGCTGAAACTGGACAACGACGACAACTAAAAAACACGCTTTGCCCCCTGCCCCGGCAGGGGGCTTTTTGCTGCCCGCAGGCCGCAGCATTGCCAAATATCCGTCTGGACTTTTGGGCAATGCGCTGTATAATAAATTTGAATGTTTTTGTGCGGGCTGTACCGTCCGCCACGGATAGACGGGATATGGAAAGGAACTTGAAGCATGAATTCTGCTGTTGCTGCCCGTGGGGCACACCAGCCCTATGCGTTCAGCCGCAAAGCGCTCTGCGACGGGATGCGGGATGGTGTGCCCATTGCGCTGGGCTACTTTGCGGTGTCCTTCTCGCTGGGCATTGCGGCCAAAAGAGCCGGTCTTACCCCCCTGGAGGGCTTTTTCGCCAGCCTGCTGAACAACGCCTCGGCCGGGGAGTATGCGGCCTTTGCGCTGATCGGCGCAGGGGCCACCTACCTGGAAGTAGCGGTCATCACCCTGATCGCCAACGCTCGGTATCTGCTGATGAGCTGCGCCCTGACCCAGCGTTTTGCACCGGGCACACCCTTTATCCACCGGCTGCTCATCGGCTATGATGTGACCGACGAGCTGTTCGGCATCACCATTGCAAGGCCGGGGTACCTGAACCCTTATTATACCTATGGCGCCATCCTGCTGGCTGCGCCGGCCTGGGCCTGCGGCACGGCTCTGGGCATCCTGGCGGGCAGCGCTCTGCCGCTGCGGGCTGTCAGCGCCCTGAGTGTGGCGCTGTACGGGATGTTTTTGGCCATCATCATCCCCCCAGCCAAAAAGAGCCGGGTGGTGGCCGGGCTGGTGGCAGTGAGCTTTGGGCTGAGTTTTCTGTGCCGGTATCTGCCGGGGGTGCGCAGCCTTTCGGACGGGAGCCGCACCATCCTGCTCACGGTGCTGATCTCCAGCGCAGGGGCGGTGCTGTTCCCAGTACAGCCCCCGCAGGAAGGAGGGTGTCCCCATGCACAGTAATGCAATCTATATCGCTGTAATGGCCGCCGTCTCCTACGCCATCCGTGTACTGCCCCTGACCTTGATCCGGAAGCCCATCAAAAACCGGTTCATCCAGTCCTTTTTGTATTATGTGCCCTATGTTACACTTGCAGTCATGACATTTCCGGCCATTATGGAGGCCACCCAGTCGCCCCTTGCGGGGGCCGCTGCTTTGGCTGCCGGCATCCTGGCTGCCTGGATGGGGGCCGGACTGTTCCCGGTGGCCGTCATCTGCTGCAGCCTGGTCTTTCTGCTGGAGCTGCTCCTGCTGTGACATCTTAAAAAATAAAGGGTCTGCACTTGGCTGCCTCCGAATAAGAAACCATTGCCCGCCGACTGACGATTTTGTGCAATTGCTGTGTCAAAGCAGCTTGCCAGCCAGCAAGGATGCCTGCGCTGCTTTTCCTTGCACTAGCCCAAAATCGCCGGGCGGCGGGTGCGTAGCAGTTCTGGCCCGGAGATTTGTGCCCAGAGTGCCCTGGAAAGGGCGCGTGGAATACTGGATGTATTTCCAAGCCCTTTACAGGGTGCTATGGGGCAAATCTCTCAGCCAGAACCAATGTTTTCTTATTTGGAGGCAGCCTTTTGTGCAGACCCTTTATTTTTTGCAGGCTTATCCTTTGCGCTCCGGCGGCGCATCCTCTCCGAACCGCTCCCGCAGATATTGCAGCAGCGTGCGGGAGACCACCGAGCTGGCTGTGCGGGAAAACGCCAGCCCGATGGTCCGGTTGACCCGGGGGAAAAGCGGCCGGGCCTCCAGCCCCTGTGCGCCAAACGCCCGGAGCACCAGCTCCTGGGAGATGGTCACCCCCAAGCCGCTGCGCACAAATGCCATGATGGGCGCATCATCCCGGAAGCTGTACAGCACATCCGGCTGCACCGGACTGCGGGCCAGCAGGTGCTGGATATCGTTGTCGCAGCCGGGGGCTTCCATCACCATAGGGCAGCGGCACAGCTCCGGCAGGGTGACCTGCGGACGCCGGGCCAGGGGATGCCCTTCCGGCAGCACTGCACACAGGGGGTCATCGTACAGCGGATAAAATTGCAGCTCATCCTCCACGATGGAGGACAAAAAGCCGCAGTCCACCTGACCATGGATGATCCAGTCCCGGATCTCGTCGTAGTTGCCGTCCAGGATCTGGATCTCCACCCGGGGATAATGGGTGCGGAAAAAATGCAGCACATCCGGCATCCACAGCACCGTCACGCTGGAAAAGCTGCCGATGCGCAGCCGCCCCTCGATCTTGTGATTGATGTTGAACGCCGCCTGCCGCAGCTGGGCCTTCTGGTTTACCATCTCCTGGATATAGGGCGTCAGCTTCTGGCCATTATCGGTCAGCAGCACGCCCCGCTTGACCCGGGCAAACAGCTGCACCCCCAATTCCTCCTCCAGACCGGCCATCATCTGGCTGATGCCGGACTGGGTATAGTTCAGCGCCTGGGCTGCTTTGGAGAAGCTGCCGGTCTCGCAAACCTTCAAAAATATCTCATAGCGGTCTTTTTGTTCTCTCATTCTGCTTACCCATTAGATTTTGTTATATAGCACAGTAAAAACATTTTGTTTACTAATATTATAACCTGTGTTATCCTACCTTTGCAAGCCCTTTGCGGGCACCTGCACAATATTGCGGTAAGAGGAGTTTGTGTGGATATGGAAAAGAAGACGAATCATTTTTCCGGCCAGGTCGGCTTTGTGCTGGCGGCCGCAGGCAGTGCGGTAGGCGTGGGCAATCTGTGGCGTTTCCCCTACCTGGCAGCCAAGGACGGCGGCGGATTGTTTTTGCTGGTGTACCTGGCATTGGTGCTGACCTTCGGCTTCACCCTGCTGACCTCGGACATCGCCATTGGCCGCCGCACAAAAAAGAGCGCCATCGGCGCCTATACGGAGATGCACCCCCGGTGGCGTTTTCTGGGCATCCTGACCTTTTTGGTGCCGGTGCTCATCATGACCTACTATGCGGTCATTGGTGGATGGATCACGAAATATGCAGTGTCCTACCTGACCGGTCAGGCCGCTGCCGCCGCCCAGGACAACTATTTTACCAGCTTTATCTCCTCGCCGGTATCGCCTGTGGTGTTTGCCCTGCTGTTCATGGGGGTCACCGCCTTCATCGTTTACAACGGCGTGCAGGATGGCATTGAGCGGGTGTCCCGGTACATGATGCCGGTGCTGCTGGTGCTGGTGGTCGTGATCGCCGGTTACTCCCTGACCCTGCGCCACACCGATGCCTCCGGCCAGATGCGCACCGGTATGGAAGGCTTTGTCTACTACCTGACCCCCCATCTCGAGGGGCTTACGGTCTCCCGCTTTTTGCAGATCCTGCTGGACGCCATGAGCCAGCTGTTCTTCTCGCTCAGCGTTTCCATGGGCATCATGATCACTTATGGTTCCTACGTCAAACCGGATGTCAACCTGAACCGTGCCGTCAACCAGATCGAGTTCTTTGACACCGGCGTGGCCCTGCTGGCCGGCGCCATGATCATCCCTGCTGTATATGTCTTTTCCGGCGTGGAGGGCATGGGCGCAGGCCCCAGCCTGATGTTCGTCTCGCTGCCCAAGGTCTTTAACGCCATGGGTGCCGCCGGTGTGGTGGTGGGCGTGCTGTTCTTTGTAGCCGCCATCTGTGCCTCCCTTACCGGCGGCATCTCGGTGCTGGAGTCCATTGTAGCCAACTGCATGGAGATCCTGCACACTAACCGCAAAAAGACCGTGTTGGTGCTCTCGGGCGTATATCTGGCTGCCTCCGCAGTGATCGCCCTGGGTTACAGCATCTTCTACTTTGAGGTACAGCTGCCCAACGGCTCCACCGGCCAGCTGCTGGACATCATGGACTATGTCAGCAACAGCGTGATGATGCCCCTGATCGCCCTGCTGTCCACCATCCTGATCGGATGGGTGGTCGGCCCGGACTATGTGGTGGAGGAGATGGAGAAGGGCGGCGCCCGCTTCACCCGCAAAAAGATCTACCGGGTCATGATCCGCTACGTTGCCCCTGTTATGATGCTGGTGCTGTTCCTGCAGTCCACAGGCATCCTTTCCTGACCAAACGTATATGAACTGTCTGCCCCGCTGCTG
>Reeses_p2__coassemble_2164_pt1 | contig 11496 bp, 10 predicted proteins | sample Reeses_p2__metabat2_high_PE_032 | metagenome-assembled genome bin Reeses_p2
CTCTACATCCGCTTTCTTTTTAGCGGGGTCCTGGATCAATGCGGCGGACACGATCTCTCCGTCCTGTACGCCTATAAAACATTTGTTCTGCTGTGCATTTGCCTTGATATTGATGCGGTGCAGTTTTTCCATATATGCTTTATACGCATCCTCATTTTTGAACGCATTGCGAAAAACGCAGGTAAAGTAAGGGTAGTTCCCAAACGATTGTGCAGACAGGTGGGCAATGCGGTCAAAATCTTTGGAGTTTGCTTCACGATAATCGATCATGGCGTTTTTCCGCCTCCTTTGTATGATGCCTCATTCTACTCCGGCTTTTTGGCAAAAGAAAGACTGAATGATGAACAGGCGGATAACTTTCAGCAAACTTTTCAGCTCCTGCACTAAAAACACTGTTCCCGCACAAAAAAGCCGCTGTCCGGTCAAAAACCGGCAGCGGCTTTTTTTAGTTAACTGCGGACAGGATGCCATTGGACAAGATCAATCGTCCTGGTCCTCGTCGTCATCGTCCTCATCGTCGATCTCGCAGCGGTCATCCTCGTCCTCATTGAGATCATCGTCGTCATCGTCCTGGTCATCGTCCTGGTCATCGTCCTCCAGGTCGTCCTCGTCGGGACGATCGAACTCGTTCCAATCATCCCAATCGTCCCGGTCGTTCCAGTCGTCGTTGCCCTCGATGTCTGCTTCCCGTACCTCGCCGGTATTGGCATCCACCTCATACTCGTACTTGACGCCATCCACGATGAATTCAAACTCGTATACGCCATCTTCCAGGTCGTATTCATGATCGCAGAAGGTCGCCGTTGTCAGCCCCAGCTGCGCAAGCACCAGTTCCTTCGCTTTTTCCAAGCTCAACCGCACCGTCCCGGCCGCTGTGTTCCCAAACGACAGGGGGCCAGCGGCCTGTGCAGTGATCCCGGCCAGCAGAGACAGAGTCAGTGCGATAGAAGCAGTCTGGGCGAGACAGGTTTTCCAATTCATCTTTTTCATAGTAGACTCTCCTTATCTATAAAAGTTGTTTGGCCTTTTGCAGGCTTTTGTTTGCCTGTTGAATATAGATTACGGAGCATCTGGGGCAAAATCGGGGTCGGCGCAAAAATTTTTTTGAATTTTTTTAATCGTCCTCGGTATCCTCGGCAGAAATCGGCTCATCGTCCTCCTCTTCCGGGTCCGGAACTGGTGTTCCCTCCTGCTGGGCGTCCGGCTCATCCTCGCTGTCCGGCTCCTCTTGCTCGGGGGGCTCTTGTTCAGAGTCCTCCTGCTCTAGGTCGGGCGCTTCGTCCTCCTCCGGGTCGGGATCATCCTCCTGGGGGTCCTCGTCGAGTCCCTCCGAAAGGTCTGGCTCCTCGCTTTGCTCTTCTTCGTCGTCCTCGTCCGGCTCCTCGCGCTCGTCCTCCTCTTCACAGGAGGGGGGCAGTGTCTCACCCGGTGCCGCATCCTCTGTTTTGTCTGCGGGGAGTTTCCCTCCCTGTTCCGGTGCATCCGTCACAGGACTGTCTGCATGGGGCTGCTCCTGGTCCTCTGCATCCTCTGCCGGGGGCACACGTTCCGGCTGCTTCTCGATATCTTCCGCAGCAGAGGGACGCTCCGGCTTCTCATCCGGGGTCATTGGCACAGCGGCCTCCTGTTTTGGCGGGGTGCTGCTGTTTCCATCCGGTCCACTGCCTGCGATCTCCACAGTGATGCTCTTCTCGACATGGTTTTCCAGCTCCTGCCGCAGTTTTTTCTCAGCTGATCCCCGCCATTCGTCTCGGTTTGAGCCTACGGTCAGGGTGATTTTGCCGCCCTCGCTCAGGTATCCCATCTCTACGGCGCGGTCTGCCAATTCTTCCGCTACGGTCTCCATCTCTTTTCCATAAGAGCGGTAGCCCTGGAGCAGAGCTGCACCATCCTCGTTCAGCCCTTGGGCAGCCACAACTGCGTCAAAACGGTTGATCTTCAGCTGCACATCCGGGTTTATCTTGATCCGTACCGTGCCAATGGGCGACTGCCAGAACCAGCCACCCAGCATCAGCAGGCACAGGCAGGCTGCCATTGCGCCCCAGCGGATGATCTGTTTGGACAGCGACATTTTTACGGCAGGTCTTTCCGGCAAAAGCAGGACCTCATCCAACCTCTGCCCTACGGTATAGCCCAGATTGGGCACCTTCAAAAACCGGCCTTCGGCATCCATGACCACTGCATAGCTCAGGCCACATTCCATTACCAGATATTCCATTCACTCCACCTCTTTCACAGGACGTGCGATCCGGCGCAAATGCCCACGGATGATCTCAAAGCCATTGGTAAATGCCAGAAGCAGGGCTACCAGGTATTTTCTGTGCCTCTCCATGGTCTTGCGGTCCACGCCGCTGCCAGCGGACAGCTGCGCCATGGGCAGTTTCCCTGTGGAGGTAAGCTGCGCCAAAAGCTGCGGGTTCTCCCGTGCATACGCCAGCACACGATGACAGGCGGCAAGTGTGCGCTCCTGTTTTGGGCAGTTGTCCGCAATATCCGTCAATTTCAGGCCATAGTGCTGCAGCTCCTGCGCAAAACCCTGGATCTCCTCCTGGGTCGCACGCAGCTGCTCCCGATCGGCGATCTCATCGCAGCCGCTGTCAATGGTCTCCAGCAGCGGACGCCCGGACTCCTCATCATCCACAGTTTGGTCCAGGGAGATCTCCCCTGCATGACGCAGCTCTTTTCTTTGATAATCGATCAATCGGTTGCGGATCGCAGCCGCTGCCAGCTTCAAAAAAGCGCCTCGTCCGCTCTGGTAGGCCATGGCCGCCTCGTAAAAGGCAAACATTGCGATCCCCAGTTCATCGTCCTGTCCCTCTACTGGGCTGCGCCTTAAAAATTTTGCGGTCTCTGCTTTGATGAAGGGCAGATACTGCCGGACAAGTTCATCCGCGGCCTGCGTATCTTTCTGCGCTGCGGCAACGCTGCGTATGATCTCATACTCCATGTTTTTGTACACTCCCTACCTGTAGAATACGGATGCGGCGGCGGTTTTTCGGGGTAGCCGGACGCCCTGAACCGCCCTCTGTTTACGATTATCTCAAACCAGAACGAAAAAGGCAACCTTTCTGCTGCAGCAAAACACCGGGGCGGCGCTTCTCTCCACAGGCAAAACAAAAGCCCTGCTTGGGCAGCGTCATCCAAACACGACATTGCTCAAACAGGGCTTCTCTCTATTTTTAGCGCTGGATCGAACGATCCCAGGGTACTTTAGAGGCCATACCCCTTGCTCTTGATGGTCTCCACCACCTGGCTGACGTACTTCTGGCAGGTATCGTGGTCAGGGGCTTCCACCATGACCCGCACCAGCGGCTCCGTGCCGGACTCCCGCACCAGGATGCGGCCGGTGCTGCCCAGTGCTTCCGCCACCGACCGGACGGCCTTCTGCACATCCGGGTCGTTCTGGGCAGCGGTCTTATCGGTAACACGGATATTTTCCAGCACCTGCGGATAGATGGTCAGCGGCTCAGCCAGCTTGCTCAGCGGCTGCTCCTTCGCCATCATCACCTCCATCATCTTCAGGCTGGTCAGGATACCGTCGCCGGTGCTGGCATACTTGGAGAAGATGATGTGGCCGCTCTGCTCACCGCCAATACGGCAGCCGTTCTGGGACATATACTCGTAAACATACTTATCGCCTACAGCGGTCTTGGCATAGTGGATGCCCAGCTCATCAAAGGCTTTGTACAGGCCAAAGTTGGACATGACCGTGGTCACCACCGTGTTTTCCAGCAGCTTATCCCGCTCCTTCATATAGCGGCCATAGATGTACAGGATGTGATCGCCGGTAATGACATTGCCCTTTTCATCCACGCAGAGGCAGCGGTCTGCATCGCCATCGTAGGCAAAGCCCACATCCAGGCCCTTTTCTACCACAAACTTCTGCAGCCCCTCGATATGGGTCGAGCCAGCGTTCAGGTTGATATTCGTGCCATTGGGCTGTGCGTTGATGACATAGGTATCTGCGCCCAGTGCATCAAAAATGCTCTTGGCAATGGCCCAGCTGCTGCCGTTGGCACAGTCCAGACCCACCTTGACACCGCGGAAGGAGTAGACCCCCAGGCTGATCAGGTAACCCATATACCGGTTGCGGCCTGCCACATAATCCACGGTGCGGCCAATGCGCTCCCGCCGGGCAAAAGGCAGCTCCGGCCAATCCTGGTCAAACAGATGCAGCTTGCCGTCCAGGTAGTCCTCTACCAGCAGGAGGGTCTTTTCCGGCATTTTCTCGCCGTTGTTGTCGATCAGCTTGATGCCGTTGTCATAGTACGGGTTATGGCTGGCAGAGATCATGATGCCGCAGTCAAAGTCATCCACCCGAGCGATATAGGCCACAGAGGGCGTGGTGGTGACATGGAGCAGGTAGGCATCGGCACCGCTGGCGGTCAGACCCGCCACCAGGCTGTACTCAAACATATAGGAGCTGCGGCGGGTATCCTTGCCGATCACGATCCGGGCAGGGTCGGTATTACCGTTCTGCTCCCGGAGCGTATTGTAGTACCACCCCAGAAAACGTCCCACTTTATACGCATGGTCTGCTGTCAGCGTTACTCCGGCTTCCCCGCGGAAGCCATCGGTCCCAAAATATTTTCCCATTCTCGTGTCCCTTTGTCCCCTTGTGTGAATCAAAATCCCATCTGACTTGGATGCGCTGGTTTTTCCGCCTGCCATCCATCCAAACAGTCCCGAAAAGGCGCTTTCGCCCCCTTGCTGGACATAGTTTGAGTATATACCTTTTTCTGTATATCGTCAAGGCAGTTATTGGAAATAATAGCTGTATCCGGTGTTTCCGCCAAACTGTGTTTGCTCTTCTCCCGACTGTTCTGCACAGAAGCGACATAGAGTAAAATTACTACCCTATCTTATTTTACGGAGGTGCTGTTCATGCTGCTGACACTGCTGCAATTTTTTTCGACCCAGTTTTTGTACCTGGCGCTTCACCTGGAGTCCGGCAGTTTTCCTCGTCCGCTGTCTGCGCGGGAGGAAGCTGCCGCCTTTGCCGCCCTTCGTGCGGGGGACCCCCATGCCCGGGAAACGCTGATCCGGCACAACCTGCGCTTGGTTGCACACATTATAAAAAAATACTATGCGCTGCCCGGTGACCAGGAGGATCTGGTCAGTATCGGCACCATCGGGCTTATGAAGGCGGTGGATACGTTTGACTCCACCCGGCGAGCCCGTTTTTCCACCTATGCCAGCCGGTGCATTGAAAATGAGATCCGAATGCAGTTCCGGCGGGACCGCAAACCAGTCGTCATGATCTCCTTGCAGGAATCCCTGGAAAGCAGCAAGGAGGACTCTGCCTTGACCTTGGAGGACGTTTTGCAGGACAGTTTTTCCATGGAGGATGGCTTTGAGCGGCAGGATGACGCCCGCCATCTGCGTCAACTGATCGAATCGCTGCCCGCTCGGGAGCGCAAACTTTTGCTCCTGCGCTACGGCCTGGCTGGACAGCCGCCTCTGACACAGTTAGAGACCGCAAAGCTGATGGACATCAGCCGCAGCTATGTATCGCTCCCTGTCTAACGTAAGTATATATCAAGCGGTTTATCGTTATTTATTTTGTTTTCATCCCTGTTTTTACTCAGATTGATTCTTTGGGGAGGAGGCAAGTTCCTCTGCTGGATTTCCAGTCATAGAGATCCTTCAAGTTGTCTCATAAACAACATACCCTCTGCAATAAAGAATGTCAAGGGTCACACAACGATTCTCGCCATCATTCTAAACTTTTTATTTGCAGAACATCTGCATCATATATCCACCTCATCCCAGAGCTTTTGTGTGCTGGCTGGATGAACGCAGTACGCATCCTCTGGCTGACAGCCTGAAAAAGCGGTGGAGTACGCACAGGGACAGCGATCTTATATGGAAAACTATCTGAAGGATCCTCGTTGCGAAATCTCCAACAACCGTGCGCCCAGAGATTATATCCAGTTTCTTTTTGAAAATCTGCCTGACATGGAGATCCAGACACACCCGGAGCGTCTCAAACAGATGCTGCCTTGGGGAAAGCTCATTCAGGAAAGCTTTGCGCAACAAAATCAGGCACCCGATTCTGCGCCGGGTGCCTCTTGTCTTTCTGTGAACCTGCTCTCACCGGGCGGTTACGTTTTTTCAGTCTTCCAGCTCGACACGGACCTGGAAACAGAACACCATCCGCAATCGGTCCTTCTCGCCGTTCAGCCAGTATAAAAACGATCCCTGTTCCGGGCAAAGACGGTAGTGGTGCGCGGCGGCACCAATTCCGTCGGGTCGATGTGGATGCCGGTGAACATCACATCGGTGTGCTGCAGCCACTGGCGGCAGCAGCTTTCCGGCTGCTGCCATTCCAGCGGGATGTACCAGCACTCCGACTTCAGTTTGATTTGCTGCACCGGCACATGCCGGTCCTGGAACAGCATATAGTGCCCTAGCGTGGACATCAGCCGCTTTTTGCGCTGTTCCAGCTCCCGGATAGCTTCGTCCAGCGCATTGATCTCCTGAGCCATGGATTTCACGGTCCGGGCCTGCTGTTCCCGGGCGTAAAAATCGCTGATGGTTTCCAGCCCTAGATTCGCACCCCGCAGCTTGCGGATGAACAGTAGCTCGTAGAGATTATAGGCCGAGTAGGTAAAATAACCGTTGGGCTGCCTCTGTGGGTGCAGCAGCTCTTTTTGCCGGTACATACGGATCGTTTCCGCATTCACACCAGACAACCGCGCCAACTCGTGGATTTTCACAGATGTCCTCCTCATTTTTTGGCGTTTCTTCTGTATTGACCATGTATCTACTACAGGGTTTATAATTATACCACATTGTTTGTGAAGACACAAACAATGTGGCCGTGCAAAAAGACGTGCCAAAACACACAAAGAAGAATGGAGAACAACATCATGGCAAACATTTCCCGCCGCAGCTTCATGAAAGTTGCTGCTGGGGCCGCCGGCATTGCAGGCTTGGGTCTGCTGAATGGCTGCTCCAAGACCGAAGCGCCTGTCTCCTCTGCTGCCTCTGTGGCTGGGTCCACCGCAGAAAGCACCACCTCCGCCGCACCGGTCACCGAGAAGCTCTACACCGCCTACATCAACCCCCAGCTGGACGAGAGCGAGTTCCGCTCCAACACCAAGCAGCTCACTACCCTGTTCAGCCCGCTGACCATCGGCTCTATGGAGATTTCCAACCGTATGGTCAAGTCTGCTGCTGGTTCCGCTACCTATCTGGTCGGCCTGACTGACGAGCTACTCACCTATTACGTCAATCTGGCAAAGGGCGGTGTCTCCCTGATTTATGTGGAGACCATTTCTGCCCTGGAAATTCCGGAAGGCGGCTCCTACGATGCTGACACCCTAGCCTTCGGCCAGAAGCTGGTGGACGAGTGCCACAAGTATGGGGCCAAGATGGGCTACCAGATGTCCGGCTTCGGCATGGGCGAAAACGAGATGACCATTGATGACATCCACGCCAAGCAGGCACGCTTTGTGGAAGTGGCCAAGGGCCTGCAGCAGCTGGGCTTCGACTGCGTGGAACTGAACTGCGCCGGTTTCAATATGCCTGCCCACTTCCTGTCCCGGTTCCACAACTCCCGCACCGATGAATACGGCATTGGCTCCATTGGGGACCGCTCCCGCTTCATTACCGAGATCATCGAGGGTGTCAAGCAGGAGTGCGGCCCGGACTTCAACATACAGATTTTGATCAACTGCATCGAGGAGAACGACAACATCTCTAACAACCCCACCATGATGACCCTGGATTCCGCTGTGACCACCCCGCACACCCTGGCCATGACCATGGAAGAGGGCATTGCAGCTGCCAAGCTGTTCGAGAAGGCCGGCTGCGACTCCATGCACCTGCGCCTGGGACCCCTGGGCCACCACGTTGCCCAGTTCGGTGCTGACTTGTACTTCATCCTGAACGGCATCGAGGGCTGTACCGGTTTTGGCACCCAATACGATTTCAATAAAAACTGGCAGGGCATGCTGATCGGCAATACCCGCGGCTGCGGCATCGGCCTGAATGTGGCAGCCGAATACAAAAAGGCTCTGTCCATCCCCTGCGGCGTGGTCACCTACAACGATCCCGCCCACGCCCCGGACTTTTTCGAGCAGGCCCTGGAGGATGGCAAGGCCGACTTCTTCCTGATGACTCGCCCGCTGACCGTGGACGCCGAATATGTGAACAAGCTCAAGGAGGGCCGTATCGACGAGATTGCACCCTGCACCCGTTGCCTGCACTGCCACATTGGCAGCAACGAGGCCAATGCACAGTTCGCTTACTGCCGTGTGAACGCCCTGACCCAGCGCGTGATGCGCGAGGGCGGCCCCGCCACCTATGAGCTGGAACCCGCCAAGACTGCTAAGAAGGTTATGGTCATCGGCGGCGGCCCTGCCGGCATGGAGGCAGCCCGCATTGCAGCCGCCCGCGGCCACAACGTGACCCTGTACGAGAAGCGCGGTACCCTGGGCTTTATGTTGGACTTTGCCGCCAACGTCAAGGGACCCCACGAGAACCTGGCTGACCTGAAGAACTACCTCATCCGTCAACTGGAACTGAACAATGTGGAAATTAAGACCGGCACTGAGGTCACCCAGGACCTGATTGCCTCCGAGGCACCAGATGCCGTCATTCTGGCCGCCGGCGGCCTGCGCGACACTCTGACCGTAGATGGCGACGGCAGCGCCCCTGTGGTGGAGCTGGACAACTTCATGTTCACCGAAATGGGCGATAACGTCATCGTCTACGGCTCCAACGCCCAGGCCTTTGATGCCGCCTTGTGGCTGACCGTGCACAAGAAAAATGTAACCATTGTCACCCCGAACCCGGCCTCCGAGTTCGATATGCAGCAGTCGCAGCACGCCATGCGTATGATGACCACCGCGCTGTACGCTCTAGGTGTCAAGTCCTACCCGCAGTCCGCCATCAAGACGGTCAGCGGTAGCGTGGCCACCATCACCCTGGATTCCGGCGTTGAGATGAACATCAAGTGCGATGCCATCGTCAACGGTGCTGACATGCTTCCCAACACCAAACTGGTGGACGGTATTGCCTGCAAGGAAGTGTACACCATTGGCGATTGCGCAAGTCCCTTCAATATCGCTATGGCCATCCGCGGCGGCAACGATGCCGGCCGTGCGGTCTGAGTCAACATTCCTGATTTAGTATAAGGAACGAGAGCGCTCTTTGTCACCAGTGTGACCGAGGGCGCTCTCTATTTGTATCCGCCTATATCTGAGAATGCTTCTCCGCCATGCCGCTCAACAGCGGCATACATATTCTCTTTTCTGTCAGCGTTCCCTGTGCTATACTTAGCATATCGCACTGAAATTTGGAGGGACAAAGATGGAAAAAAAGAAGTCGAATCGCACAGAGATCCTAAAGGAGATCCTGATCCTGACCGCAGCTGTAGCGATCATCGCAGCGGCGGTATACTTTTTTCTGGTGCCAAGCCATACTTCTGTCAGCAGTATTTCCGGCCTTGGCATCGTGCTGTCTAATTTTATCCCGCTTCCCCTGTCTGCCATTACAATGGTCCTGAATATCGTCCTTTTGATCATCGGTTTTATAACCTGCGGACGAGAGTTTGGCACCAAGACCGTTTACACCAGCATCTTGCTGCCCGTGTTCCTGCGGCTTTTTGAGATCCTATTCCCGAACTTCCACTCCATGACCGACAGCCAGGAGCTGGATGTGCTTTGCTATATCCTGGTGGTCAGCATTGGGTTGAGCATCCTCTTTAACCGCAACGCCTCCTCCGGCGGACTGGATATCGTGGCGAAGATCATGAACAAGTACCTGCACATTGAGCTGGGCAAAGCCATGTCGCTCTCGGGAATGTGCGTAGCGCTTTCCGCTGCACTGGTCTATGATAAAAAAACCGTGGTCCTGAGCGTCCTTGGTACATATTTTAACGGGATCGTTCTGGACCATTTCATCTTTGACAACAGCAGAAAACGCCGGGTCTGCATCATCACCGAAAAAGAAAAGGAGCTTCGTCAATTTATCATCGAAGACCTGCACAGCGGTGCTACGATGTACGAAGCCATCGGTGCATATAACTTTGAAAAGCACAACGAGATCATTACCATCGTGGACAACAGCGAATATCAGAAGCTGATGAATTTTATCAATCGGGAAGACCCCAAAGCCTTTATTACGATCTACAACGTATCCAATATGCAGTATCAGCCAAAAAAATAATGTTTTGCGGACAGCCGTTTCAGCTGTCCGCTTTTTTGTACCTTAAAAGGATATTTCTCCTCCAATGCCCCCCTTCCATCCAACCCCCTCTATTACACATTGAGCTTACATATGTTATACTTCTTAATACTTCCCTTTTCTGCGTCCTGCAAACCTCTGTATTCAACACAAAGTGCCGTTTGTGTCGTTCCGTTTGCTCTTCTTCACCCGTATAATAAAGCCATCAAATGAAGGAGGCAACAAGCCATGAACACAGACAAAATTTACGCAGAACAGATCGCCAACGAGTACGCCCCCAAGGACACCTCCAAAGTGGTTGCGCTTCGCAAGCTGGATGCCAGAGCAAAGCTCCCTGCCACGATCCTCACTTACAGTCTCGGCATCCTCTCTGCCCTCATTTTCGGCGTAGGGCTGTGCCTGTGCATGAACGTCATCGGCGGCGGCACCACCGCCATGTTTATCTTTGGCTTCAATGTGGGCTGCCTCGGGCTGCTGAGTATGGGGGTAAACTATCCCCTTTATAAAAAGGTGCTGGCACAGGGCAAGCAGAAGTACGCCTATGAAATCATCGCCCTGGCAGAAGAGATCAGCAAAAAATAATTTGGAACAAGAAAGGCGACCACCATTGAACAAATCTGAAAGCAAGTATTTTTCCACCGCCGCCCGAATGGACGAAGCTTTTCTGGAATTGATCGAGAAAAAGGATTTTTCCTACATCACCGTGAAGGAGATCTGTGAAAAAGCCGGTGTGAACCGTTCTACCTTCTATCTGCACTATGAAACGATTGGGGATCTTCTGACCGAAAGCACCGAGTATATCATCCGTCAATTTGAGAGTGCCATGCCGCAGGATGCCACCGGTTTCCTTGAAAAACTCCAAGCCCGTCCGCTGGAAGAATTGTTCCTCATCACGCCGGAATATCTCACGCCCTACCTTACCTACATCAAGGAACACCGGCGTATATTCAAGACTACGGTCGAACATTCGTCTGCGCTGCGGATGACCGATGCTTATCAAAAATTGAACCATCATGTTTTGACCCCCATCCTGAATCGCTTTCAGGTATCACCAGAGGACCAAAACTATATCATGCAATTTCATATCAACGGCTTGATCGCAATCATTAACGAATGGCTGCGGAATGATTGCTGCGACAGCATCGAGCACATTATTTCGGTCATGCAGCGGTGCATTAAAACACTTGCAAAAGATTAATCGTTTCAATTTATTGACTTTCCTTCACGCTCCCTCCGCTGCGGGCAACCTAAAACGGTTGCCTGCTCTTTTTATACCCCCATATGAAAGGAGGCCCGCCCTTG
>Reeses_p2__coassemble_2552_pt1 | contig 9447 bp, 6 predicted proteins | sample Reeses_p2__metabat2_high_PE_032 | metagenome-assembled genome bin Reeses_p2
TCCATCAGGCGGGCCAGTGCGCTGGAGATTTTGCCCTCGTCGCCCTTCTTGGAAACGGTGACCGCCATCCACAGGCTGGGCAGCGGGAAGGCCGGTGCAGGCAGCTTGACCACACGGGCAGCGTCGCACAGGGTATCGCCGGTGCGGGCCGAGACCAGCTTTGCCACAGCGCCGATATCGCCTGCGCCGATGCTCTCGGTCTCTGCCTGCTTTTTGCCGCAGACGGTCAGGGGCTTTGCGATCTTTTCGGTGTCGCCGGTGCGGGCGTTGACCAGTGCGCAGCCTGCGCCCACCTTGCCGCTGATGACACGCAGATAGCTCAGCTTGCCCACAAAGGGATCCGCCACCGTCTTAAAGACGTAGGCTGCGGTAGGCTCTGTCTCATTGCAGTGCAGCTCCACCGGCTCGCCGGCGGCATCCTGTGCCAGGACGCTGGCATCATGCTCCGGGCTGGGCAGCAGCTTGCGCATATTGTACAGCAGCATATCCAGCGCCTGCTGGTTGACGGCGCTGCCGCAGAATACGGGGGTGATCAGGCCGTCCTTGACGCCCTTGCGCATGCCTTCCACGATCTCTTCCGTGGTAAACGGCTCGCCGCCGAAGAACTTCTCCATCAGCTCATCGTCGGTCTCTGCGATGGCCTCGCTCATGGCCTCGATCAGGCCCTGGAAACGGTGGCCGATATCCGGCAGGTCGATCTGCACCTGCTTGCCGCCCTCATACTTAAAGGCTTTCTGGCTGAAGAGGTTGATATACACCGGGGTGCCGTCGTCCAGCTTAGCGGGCACGACACAGGGGCAGACGGTGGAGCCAAACTTGATCTTCATATCCTCCAGGATCTTGAAGTAGTTGGCATTCTCCAGATCGCACTTGGTCACGAACACCATGGCAGCCTTGCCGTTTTTCCGTGCCAGCTGGAACGCCTTCTCCGCACCTACGGTCACGCCGCTGCGTCCAGAAACGCAAACCAGCACGCTTTCTGCCGCACGGATGCCCTCGTACTCACCGGCCTCAAAGTCAAACAGGCCCGGCGCATCAATGAGGTTGTACTTGATGCCATCGTACTCCACCGGCACAACGGATGCCGACAGGCTGGCCTTGCGCTTGGCCTCCTCGGGGTCAAAGTCCGACACCGTGCTGCCGTCTTCGACCCGGCCCATACGCTCTGCAGCGCCCGAAAAATAGACCAATGCTTCCGTCAGCGTCGTTTTGCCGCTGCCGGCATGGCCTGCAATCAAGATATTACGGATATTGTTGCTTGCGTATTTCATATCGGTTTTTCCCTCATTTCCGCCCAGCAGAGCTTTCTCTCTGCTTTTGTGGCATATTTTACAAAGATAATACCACACCTCAGAGAATTTTCAAATGTTTTTCATGAAAAAAACACCCTCGCACCCGCCAAACTTCCCGCCGGGCTTTTGTGCAATTTGTACCCCCGCTGTGCAAAAGTGCGCCCTCCCGCATTTTTGCTGCGGACGCTGCGGCTGCCGGGGCAGGCACTTTTCTGCCAGATAAACGGCGGGGCCGGGCCGGGGCCCTCCCAAAAGCTCCCGTTCCTGTAAAGTTTTGCCTGTCTGGGCATCCGACCAAATTCGGAACAAATCCCTCTTTTATTTTCTGCGTGTCCATGTTATACTAACCGCACCGGCGGCGGGGAAAGCCGCCTCTGGTACAAAAAAATCTTCGATCCTGATGCAATCATCATGGCGGGCCGGACGTATACAAGATGAAAGGAGCCCGCTGGACCGGTGCGCAGCCACCCGGCGGCGCGCAGGGCCAGCCCCTTGTCCCAGATCATCCCAGCCCGTCCCAGGCAATGCCGCGGAGCATCCCCTGCCGGGGTGCCCGACCGGATCTGCTGCAATAGACGACCAAGGGAGTGTGACAGCTATGGGGCAACTCAAGCGAGATGAGGTTTTTACGCTGGCCGTACAGCGTTACAGCGATGCGGTGTACCGCGCAGCCATGCACAACTGCAGTTGCGCGGCCGATGCCGAGGATGTGACCCAAGATGTATTTGAAAAGCTGCTGAACTACACCGGGCACTTTGAAAGCGAGGAGCACCTGAAAGCCTGGCTGCTGCGGGTCGCCATCAACCGCTGCCGGGACATCACCCGTGCCGCCCGCCAAAAGGACACCGAGCTGGACGAGAACCTGCCTGCGCCGGAAGCGGCGGACGGCAGCGTGCTGGATGCGGTGCGGGCTCTGCCGGAGAATTACCGCAACGCTATTTACCTCCATTATTATGAAGGATATACAGCGGCGGAGATCGGCCGGATGCTGGGTGCGCCCACCAATACAGTGCTGAGCTGGATGCGCCGGGCACGGACACAGCTACATACGATGCTGAAGGAGGAGATCGAGGATGAAATGGTATGAATACAAGGCAGAGGTGGATGATCTCCACGCCTCCGAGGAGCTGAAGGCCCGGCTGCTGGCGATGCAGACCGCACAGGCTCCAGCCCCGGCGGCACCTGCCCGCAAAAAGGCGGTGTATTTCCCGCTCAAACGGGTGCTGGGCATTGCGGCCTGCTTTGGGGTGGGCTTTCTCTGCTGCGGTGCGATCGGGTTTTCTACCCTGGGCATCGGGATGCGGGCCGGCTCGGCTAACAGCACCGCCGCTGTGATGTCCGCCCGGAATGCTGTCCCCCAGATGGCTAGCTACCAGATGGATATGGAAAACGCCCTGCCCGAAATTGCGGCGGACCGTGCGCTGGAACCGCAGGCCCGCACCGGCGGCCAGGAAGCCGCCCAGGCTGGGGCCAAGATCATCTACACCGCCCGCCTTACCCTGGAAAGCAAGGATTACGACGACGCCCGGGCACAGCTGGACCAGGCCCTGGCAACCGCCGGCGGCTATCTGGAATCCAGCGAGGAATATGCAGGCTCCGGGCCGGAGGATCAGCGCTGCCTGTCCTTGACCCTGCGGGTGCCGCAGGAAAACTACGAGAGCTTTTTGCAGGCTGCGGCACAGACCGGCAACCTGGTGAACCAAAGCCAGCAGGCTGAGGACATCACCACACAGTACATGGATCTGGAAGCCCGTCTGGCCAACCTGCAGGCCCAGCGGGAGCGCCTGCTGCAGCTGCAAGCCCAGGCCGATACGCTGGCCGACCTGCTGGAGATTGAATCCAGCCTGAACGAGGTGCAGTACCAGCTGGAAAGCTGGCAGAGCCAGATGAACTGGTATGAGGATCAGATCCAGTGCTGCACCGTGTACCTGTCTTTGAACGAGGTGCAGACCTACTCCCCCACGGCTGAAAACTTTATCCAGCGCCTGGGCGCCGCCTTCTCGGAAGGCTGGCAGGGCTTTGTAGCCGGTGCGCAGCAGCTGGTGGTCTGGCTGGTCATGGCCTGGCCTGTGGTGCTGCTGGCCGCCGTGGTGCTGGCTGTCGTGCTGTTCTTGCGCCGTCTGCGCAGAAAGCGCTGAGCACCCTGCCCGGGCACGGACCTGGACCCCGCATCTCCTGCGGCTGGCTGATCTGCCAGCCGCTTTTTTGCGCCCTTTCCCGCAGCAAATGGGCCCAGTTTTTATTTTCTAAAACTTTTTTCAAAAAAGGCTTGACACATCCCCGGTTGTATGGTATTATACTTGAGCAGTCAGCAAACAGCGCTGAACGCACAAAACCAAATATCGCGGGGTGGAGCAGTCTGGTAGCTCGTCGGGCTCATAACCCGAAGGTCGTTGGTTCAAATCCGGCCCCCGCAACCACAAAAACCGCTTGTCTTTGGACAAGCGGTTTTTCCTTGTTGTCCCGCCGCCTGGAAAAATTGCTGCCGGTATGATACACTGGAGAAAACGCCGCCCATCCCCCAGGACTGGGCCTGGCAGAAACGGAAAGGTGATCATTTTGGAGTTTTATGGCACCATCGGCCCCGCCTGTGCGGATGAACTGACCCTGCGTCAAATGGTTGAAGCGGGGATGACCGGTCTGCGGTTCAACCTGTCCCACGGGTCTTTGGCAGAGCACAAAACCTGGCTGGACTTAGCCCATGCCGCCGGCATCCACCAGATCCTGATCGACCTGCAAGGGCCGGAGCTGCGCATTGGGCAGCTGGCACAGCCGATGCAGCTGGAAGAAGGCGCTGCCCTTCGTCTGGGGGCAGGGGGCGTGCCCTGTCCCGATGCTTTGTTCTCCGCGCTTGCGCCTGGACAGGAGCTGCTGCTGGACGATGGGCGGCTGCTGCTCCGGGTAGAAGCAGTGGACCCCGCCGGGCTGGATTGTACGGTGCTGCGGGGCGGCATCCTGCAAAGCCGCAAAAGCATCGCCGCACCAGGGGCCGACATCCACTGCCCTACCCTTACCGCAGAAGACCTGGTAAACCTTCGGGCTGCCCGGCAATGCGGGGTGACCGGGGTCATGCTGCCCTTTGTGCGGGGCGCCGAGGATCTGCGCACCCTGCGCCAGGCTCTGGCTGAAGCAGGCGCGCCGGAGATCCGGGTCTTTGCCAAGATCGAAAACCTGGAGGGCGTCCAGGCGCTGCCCCAGTTTCTGGACCTGGCGGATGAGATCGTTATTGCACGGGGCGACCTGGGCAATGCAATGCCTTTGTGGGAGCTGCCCGCCTGTCAAAAGCAGCTGACCCAGATCTGCCGCAGCGCAGGGGTGCCTTTTATGGTGGTGACCCAGCTGCTGGACAGCATGCAGCACAGTGCTGTTCCCACCCGGGCAGAGGTATCGGACGTATACAATGCGGTCCTGGACGGCGCAGCCAGCCTGATGCTGACCGGTGAGACCGCCGCCGGGCAGTGGCCGATCCAGGCCATGGAATACCTGGTGCGCACCGCAGAAACCGCACTGTAACCTTTTCCGGCAGGAACGGCTTCTATTTGTCCCTCTTTTGTTGACGGGTCCCCTGCGCCGGGATTATAATAGGCTGGGGCACGCCCTGGGCAGGCTGGGACGCCGACCCCGCAGGAGGAATGTATTATGAAGGATCTTTCTAAGCAGAACACCCACCGCATGACCCTGGCGGCATTGATGGCCGCTGTAATGTGCGTGCTGGGGCCTTTGTCGCTGCCCATTGGGGCGGTGCCCATCTCTCTGACCAACTTTGCAGTGGCTCTGGCCGTCTGGCTGCTGGGGCCCAAGTGGAGTGCGGTCAGCGTGGCCGTTTACCTGGCGCTGGGCGCTGTGGGGCTGCCGGTATTCTCCGGTTATGCCGGCGGACTGGCTAAGCTGGCCGGGCCTACGGGCGGCTATCTGGCAGGGTTTGTGCCCATGGCCCTGATCGCCGGATTGGTGCTGGAGCGCACCGGCTACCACCCCTTCCGGGGCTGGCTGGGCCTGGTGCTGGGCACGGCGGTGTGCTACGGCTTCGGTACTCTGTGGTTCATTGCCCAAATGGGCTGCACCCTGGGCCACGCACTGGCGGTATGCGTCTACCCCTTTATCCTGTTTGACCTGGCCAAGATGGGTGTCTCCTGTGTGCTGGGTCCGGTGCTGCGCCGCCGCCTGGCCGATGCCGGTTTGCTGGCGGACTGAGCGCCCGCAGCCCCTAAAAACCCCTGCCGGAAAGGGCAGGCCCATAAATAAAAAACAAAACACTCCGGACATCCTACTGTCCGGAGTGTTTTTATTCAGCCGGTATAGCCCAACGTCGCCGCCATTACAGCTTTGATGGTATGCATCCGGTTTTCTGCTTCGTCGAACACGATGCTCTGAGGCCCCTCAAACACCTGGTCGGTCACCTCCATGGCTTCCCGGCCAAAGCGCTCGCCCATCTCCCGGCCCACCTGGGTCTTATGGTCGTGGTAAGCGGGCAGGCAGTGCATGAACACCGCCTGCGGCCCGGCCAGCTCCATCAGGGTCTGATCGATCTGGTACGGCGCCAGGTCCTGGATGCGCTGGGCCCACACCTCCACCGGCTCGCCCATAGAGACCCACACATCGGTGTACAGCACATCGGCACCCTGGGCCGCTTTTTGGGGGTCGGTCTCAAAGGTCAGGGTGGCCCCGGTCTGGGCGGCGATGGCCTGGCACTGGGCCACCAGAGCCGGGTCCGGCTGGTACTCTTTGGGGGCACAGGCGGTAAAGTGCAGTCCCATCTTGGCACAGCCCACCATCAGGCTGTTGCCCATATTGTAGCGGGCATCCCCAAAATACACCAGCCGGATGCCCTGCAAGCGGCCAAAATGCTCCTGAATGGTCAAAAAGTCCGCCAGGATCTGGGTGGGGTGAAACTCGTTGGTCAGGCCGTTCCACACCGGGACCCCGGCGTACTGTGCCAGCTGCTCTACGATCTCCTGCCCATAGCCCCGGTACTCGATGCCGTCAAACATCCGGCCCAGCACCCGGGCAGTATCCGCAATGGACTCCTTTTTGCCGATCTGACTGCCGGAAGGGTCCAGATAGGTGACCTGCATCCCCAGGTCATGCGCCGCCACCTCAAAGCTGCACCGGGTGCGGGTAGAGGTCTTTTCAAAGATCAGGGCAATGTTTTTGCCGCGCAGCCCGTCATGTGCGATGCCGGCTTTTTTCTTGGCCTTGAGGTCTGCCGCCAGTTCCAGCAGCGACCCGATCTCCGCCGGGGTATAGTCCAAAAGCTTCAAAAAGCTGCGGTTTTTCAGTTCCATTTGCATATTCCCCCTATATATCCACATTATTTGCATAAATATACGTCTTTGTGTTCCCATTATACCGCTCTCCGCTGGCAAGGTCAAGGGGCAAAATGACGGCTCCGCTTGGTTTTTCCTCCAACTCCATCGGAGAAAAAGGATGCGTGCCCGCCGGGTATTTTTGCATCCTCTCCCCGGGCAGCCTATACACACAGGGGGCAGTTTCCGTCCTGCTCCCGCTGCCAAGGGCGTCCCCCTCTCTTTTGCGCCGCTATACGGTTGTTTTTGTTGACATTGCCCTGGCTTGCTATTATAATAAGAAAGTCAAAATGGCATTCGTGCGCCGCCTTGCGGCTGCACCCAACAAATAAACAAGGAGAGACCCACTCTATGGCACAAGAAATCAAGATGTCCGCCGCCGGCCTCAAGGCTATGCAGGAAGAACTGGAATACCTCAAGACGGTCCGCCGCAAGGAGCTGGCTGAGGAGATCAAGGAAGCCCGCAGCCACGGCGACCTGTCCGAGAACAGCGAGTACGACGAGGCAAAAAACACCCAGGGCCTGGTGGAGAACCGCATCACCGAGCTGGAGCAGATGATCAAGAATGCGGTCGTCATCGACGAGAGCGAGCTGAGCGTGGATAGTGTCTCCATCGGCACCCATGTCACCATCCAGATGGAGGGCGAGGACGAGGCAGAGGACTACGATATCGTGGGCCGCACCGAGGCCGACCCCCTGAAGGGCAAGATCAGCGATGAGAGCCCTGTGGGCCACGCTCTGATGGGCAAGGCTGTGGGCGCTACCGCCGAGGTGCTGCTGCCCTCTGGACACACCGTCATTTACAAGGTGCTGAGCATCACCACGCTTCCAACTAAGCGCTGCATATAAAGGGGAGGAAGAAATGGAAGAACAAAAGAAGAACCCTGCCGCGGGCCTGACCGAGAGCCAGCAGGTGCAGGTGCGCCGCCAGAAGCTGGCGGATCTGTGCGCTGCCGGGGCCGACCCGTTTACCCTGACCAAGTATCCCCAGGACGCTTACTCTGCTGACCTGAAGTCTGAGTATGCCGACCTGCCCAATGAGACCGATGCCGGCCGCATCGTCTGCCTGGCTGGCCGTATGATGTCCAAGCGCGTGATGGGCAAGGCCAGCTTTGCCCACCTGCGGGATGATAAGGGGGATATCCAGCTCTACGTCCGCCGGGACGACCTGGGCGAGGAAGCATACGCTTCCTTCAAAAAGCTGGACCTGGGCGATATCATTGGCGTAAAGGGTGAGGTGTTCCGCACCAAGACCGGCGAGCTGAGTGTTCGTGCGGAGGAGATCACCCTGCTGGCCAAGAGCCTGCGTCCGCTGCCGGAGAAGTTCCACGGCCTGACCGATACCGAGACCCGCTACCGTCAGCGCTATGTGGACCTGATCGCAAACCCCGAGGTCAAGGATACCTTTGTCAAGCGCAGCCGCATCCTGAAGGAGATCCGCGCTTACCTGGACGAGAAGGGATTTTTGGAGGTGGACACCCCCATCCTGACCCCGTTCGAGATCGGCGCTTCTGCACGCCCCTTCTACACTCACCACAACACCCTGAACATGGACATGGTGCTGCGCATCGAGACCGAGCTGTACCTCAAGCGCCTGATCGTGGGCGGCATGGATCGTGTGTATGAGGTAGGCCGCATCTTCCGCAACGAGGGCATGGACCCCAAGCACAACCCGGAGTTCACCACCATTGAGCTGTATCAGGCCTTTACGGATTTCCATGGCATGATGGATCTGGTGGAGGAGCTGTATAAGCGCCTGGCCCTGAAGATCTGCGGCAGCCTGGTGATCCCGTATCAGGGCAAGCAGATCGATATGAGCCACTGGGAGCGCCTGACCATGGTGGAGGCCGTGAAGAAGTATTCCGGCGTGGACTACTACGACTGGAAGACCGATGCCGATGCCATTGCCTGCGCCAAGGAGCATAAGGTGGATCTGCCGGAAGTGCCCACCAAGGGTGCGATCCTGGCAGAGTTCTTCGATGCCTTTGTTGAGGATAAGCTGATCCAGCCCACCTTTATCTATGACTACCCTGTGGAGATCAGCCCCCTGGCCAAGCGCAAGCCGGACGAGCCGGCCTTTACCGAGCGGTTTGAGTATTTCATCGACTGCACCGAGTACGGCAATGCGTTCAGCGAGCTGAATGACCCCATCGACCAGAAGGGCCGCTTTGAGCGCCAGGTGGCCGAGCGCAAGGCTCTGGAGCCGGGCTGCAAGGCACAGGTGGATTACGACTACATCAACGCTCTGGAGTACGGCCTGCCCCCCACGGGCGGTCTGGGCTTTGGCGTGGATCGCCTGGTGATGCTGCTCACCGACAGCGCCTCCATCCGGGATGTGCTGCTGTTCCCGACGATGAAGCCCCTGGACGCCCCCAAAAAGGAGGAAGCCCAGGCTCCCGCTCTGGACGCTGCCCTGGAGTCCGCCGCCCCGGCACTGACCGAGACCCCGACCCAGGCACCTGCCGCTCCCGCTGAGCCCATTGATTTCTCCAATGTAGAGATCGAGCCGCTGTTTGCCGATCAGGTGACCTTTGAGACCTTCTCCCAGTCCGATTTCCGTGCTGTGAAGGTCAAGGAGTGCACCGCAGTGCCCAAGAGCAAAAAGCTGCTGAAGTTCGTGCTGGACGACGGCACCGGCACTGACCGGCAGATCCTCTCGGGCATCGCCCAGTATTACAAGCCCGAGGATCTGGTGGGCAAGACCCTGGTGGCCATCGTGAACCTGCCCGTGCGGAAGATGATGGGGCAGGAGAGCCAGGGGATGCTCCTCTCTGCCGTCCACAAGGAGAACGGCGAGGAGGTCCTGAACCTGCTCCTGCTGCCCGACCACATCCCCGCCGGGGCGAAGC
>Reeses_p2__coassemble_2651_pt1 | contig 9021 bp, 6 predicted proteins | sample Reeses_p2__metabat2_high_PE_032 | metagenome-assembled genome bin Reeses_p2
CGTCACGGCTTCGCCGTGCCACCTCTCCCGAAAGGGAGAGGCTTTGGCAGAGGCGGAAAGTTTATAGGCTTACAAGTTGGCTTCTTCCTGCCGTTGACCGGTGAGGACGAAACCTGCCCTCTTTGCCAAGGGCTCTCCCTTCGGGAGAGCTGTCGCCGTAGGCGACTGAGAGGGTTCTTCCCGAAAGTCCCCCTCTCCCGCCAGTCGACTGAGAGGGTCTCTCTCAAAACCACTCTACACACAAAAATGACCCGTGCAGATACACGGGCCATTCAAATATTCTCAGCCGGGGCAGCGGACCTGCTATCTGCAAATCATTTTCCTGTTTCCGGGTGTTGTTCTTCCCAAATCCACTCACGGATCTTATCAGGGCGGTTCGTAACGATGGCATCCGGTCCCAAAGGCAGCAGCGAGCGCAGCACCCTACGGGTATCCACCGTCCAAAACGCCACCTTGACCCCCATCGCATGAAGCTCCTCCACCATCTGCGGGCGGACGAATGCCGTATGGTACTTACAGCTGATATAATCCGGCTTGAACGGCATACTGCGCACATACGCTGCCGGGTCTCTCTGGGCAGCAAGATTGGACAAGATACCCCAAAAATCTCTCCCTGGGAAGCTTGCCTGCAGCATCATCAGCTGACTATTGGCCCAGCGCAGCAGCGGCCCATTCTCCCGCTCCAGCGCCGACGGATCACGGGCCAAGGTCAGCGCTGCCCCCAGTCCCTGAGCGCCTGCAAGCTGCCAATAGGGGCTGTCCGGGTCGTCTTCCGGCAGGTCATTTTCCTCATCCAGACCATTGGTCAGCCCCAAGTCCTTCCAAATCACCGGGGGCGGCACAAACACACCCTCCAGAGAGCCGTAGATCAGTGCACCAGTCTTCAGCTCCGGGTCCAGCTCCTTTGCCTGCCGCAGCAGATCATGCTGGAAAGCGATCAGGATGCTTTTATCTCTGTGGCCGGAATCCAGGATATCCCGCACCGTCATCGGCACAAAATTGGGGTCCGGGTAGACGTTGGATTTCAGCTCCACCATCATCCAGTTCAGCTCCCCGCCCACAGACAATGCTTCCGGCAGGGTGGGGATCTTTTCATCAAAAAAGTCCACGTTCTTCCAGCTGCCAAAATCCAGCTCCCGCAGCTCGCCCTCCATCATATCATAGATGTTTCCGCTGAGCTGGGTATGAAAATCGATCACATAATCATGGTGGATCACAAGTTTACCGTCGGCGGTCTCCTGCACGTCCATCTCCACGCCGTCTGCGCCCAGGTCTTTCGCCTTGCGGAAAGCGGAAAGGGTGTTCTCCGGTGCAAGATAAGATGCGCCCCGATGTGCGATGATCAGTGGCTGCTGCATGGCTGTACATTTCCTCCGTATCTGAAGATCTACTCCATGATACCCACTCCTGTACGCTCTGTCAACCTTTTTTTGATGGATATCCCGCACAAGTTTTCGTTCCTGCGACGGATTTTCGTCCCTTTACAAGAGCCGGGACACCTGCGTCAAAGTATGACTTTGTCCGTCAAAATAACGAAAATCGCCCCTGTTTTTTGCACTTTTCACGAGAAAAACGCAAAAAACAGGCTTTTTTCCTCTCATTCTGGTGCTTTCCAACCGGCGGCGGATGTGGTAAGATAAAGAGAGAAGACTGTGTGGGCCACGCCCACCGAAAAAACGTGCTTTTTTGCACCTGCAATGAAATTGGAGTGTTTTGCAATGACTGAGTTCAAGCCCATCAAGGAAGGCAAGGTCCGCGAGATCTACGACAACGGCGACAGCCTGGTTATGGTCGCCACCGACCGCATTTCCGCATTTGACGTCATCCTGAAAAACAAGGTCACCCGTAAGGGCACCGTGCTGACCCAGATGAGCAAATTCTGGTTCGACTACACTCAGGACCTGCTGCCCAACCACATGCTGAGCGTGGATGTGCAGGATATGCCGGAGTTCTTCCGCCAGCCGCAGTTTGACGGCAACAGCATGCTGTGCCGCAAGCTGACCATGCTGCCGGTGGAGTGCATCGTGCGTGGTTACATTACCGGCAGCGGCTGGGCCAGCTACCAGAAGACCGGCAAGGTCTGCGGCATCACCCTGCCCGAGGGCCTGAAGGAGTCCGACAAGCTGCCCGAGCCCATCTACACCCCCTCCACCAAGGCTGAGATCGGCGACCATGACGAGAATATCTCCTACGAGCAGAGCATCACCGTGCTGGAGAAGCTCTACCCCGGCAAGGGCGAAGAGTACGCTGCAAAGCTGCGGGATTACACCATTGCTCTGTACAAGAAGTGCGCTGCCTACGCTCTGAGCCGCGGCATCATCATTGCAGACACCAAGTTCGAGTTTGGCCTGGACGACCAGGGCAATATCGTGCTGGGCGACGAGATGCTGACCCCGGATTCCTCCCGCTTCTGGCCCCTGGAGGGCTATGAGCCGGGCCATGGTCAGCCTTCCTTTGACAAGCAGTTCGTCCGCGACTGGCTGAAAGCCAACCCCGATTCCAACTACGACCTGCCCCAGGAAGTCATCGACAAGACCATTGCCAAGTACGAGGAAGCTTATCAGCTGCTCACCGGCAAGACCCTGTAAAAACAAAACAAAAAGGCTGCCCGTCTCCGGGCAGCCTTTTTTTGTTTTTCGGTTTATTCCAGACCGATCTGCTGGGCATACTCTTCCAGCAGCTCCCGCTCCAGGAAGGGGGTCTTGACTCCCATCCGATCCCGGTAGGTCTCATGGCCTTTGCCGATGACTGCGATCAGGTCCCCCGGTTCAGCATGGTCCACCGCATAGTGCAGCGCATCCAGCCGGTCCGGGATCTCCACATAGGGCGCCTTGGGGTTGCCCTTTTCCATCCCCTGCCGGATATCTGCCAGGATATCCTCCACCTTTTCAAACCGGTTATTATCCTCGGTCAGGATGGAGAAATCCGCCATGCGGGCGCAGATCTCCCCCATGCCGTAGCGGCGCAGCTTGGAGCGGTTGCCCCCGCAGCCAAACACCACCACCAGCCGATGCGGCTGGTATGCACGCAGCGTGGTCAGCAGGCTCTCGGTCGACACCTCGTTGTGGGCGTAGTCCAACAGGATCGTAAAGTTTTTGCTGATAGGCACCAGCTCCACTCGGCCCTTGACCACACAGCGGGCCAGACCCTCATGGATCGCCTCATCTGCAAGCCCCAGCGTCTTGCCCACACACAGCGCCGCCAGCGCATTGTATACGCTGAATTCGCCCGGCATATTTACCTGTACGTCCATCTCGTCCGCACCGGACACATGGAACTGTACGCCCAAAAAGTCATGGGTGCGCAGCAGCTGGTAGCTGCCCGCTCTGTAATCGGCCTGTTCTCCCCGGCCGTAACGCACCAAGCGGCAGGTATGGCCCTCCAGCAGCGCCTCGGTGTTGGGGTCATCGCTGTTGACAATGCCCACCGTGCAGCGGCGGAACAGCTGTCCCTTCCAGCTGCGGTACTCCTCAAAGCTTGCGTGCTCTCCCGGGCCGATATGATCCGGAGAGAGGTTTGTAAACACGCCGATATCATAGTGGATGCCTGCCACCCGGTCCATCATCAGACCCTGGCTGGACACCTCCATCAACGCAGTATCACATCCTGCATCCACAAAGCGCCGGAACAGCTTTTGCAGCTCATAGCTCTCCGGGGTCGTGTTGGCGGTATCTTCATGATGGCCCATAAAGTACACGCCGTTGGTGCCGATCATTCCCACCTTGCGGCCTGCGGCTTCCAGCACGCTTTTGATCATATGGGTCGTGGTGGTCTTGCCTTTGGTGCCGGTGACCCCGATCATGGTCAGCTGGCGGGACGGGTTGCCGAACAGATTTGCGCTCATCAGCGCCAGCGCCAGGCGGCTGCTCTCCACCTTGATCACCGTGACCCCCGAAAGCCCGGTCAGGTCAATATCGTGCTGGATCACCAGCGCACTGACCCCCTTTGCCGCACAGTCTGCGGCAAACTCGTGGCTGTCCCGCTGGGTGCCCACGATGCAGACAAAGGCCAGCCCCGGGGCAGCCCGGCGGCTGTCGTAGATGATATCTGTAATTTCCGTATCCAGGCTGCCCTGCACCAGTGTGCAGGCCAGACCCTCAGTCAGTTGTGCAAGCTTCATTTTAATTTCATGCTCCTCACATCGTATCAGGCGGGCGGAGCGGCAGGGGCCGCTGCTTCCGCTGTGGGTTCTGCTGCCGGGGCTTCGGGTGTCGGCGCTTCGGCCGGGTCAGCAGGCGCTGCATCCGGTGCCGGCTCCCCCTCGGCCGGGACAGTCTCCGGGGCCGGTTCCGGGGCAGCAGGCGGCGGAGCCACATAGCCCGAAGGCAGCACCGGCTCCCCCTGCGCCAGAATGGGACGGATGGTGCCGTCCCCCCGGACATGGCTGCAATCCAGCTGGCCGGTATCGGTCTCTGCGCAGCCCTTTCCATCTGTATTATGCAGCAGATAGGCAGCAAAGTCCAGCTTATATTCCAGCTCATTCAACGTACCCAGCAGCACGCTGATGCGCCCCTGGTACAAAAATGCCAGCTGCTCGGTATCCGCAAACTCGATGCGGGTCACGCCTTCCATCAAGCCATGCTGTGCCAGAGAGGTGGTCAATGTGTCCAGCGCCTCCAGACGTCCATCCGGGGCCGGTTCCGCAGCGGAACTTTCTGCGCTGCTCTCCGGTGCTTCCGGCACAGGTGCTGTATATTCCACCTGCGTGCCGGGCGCTGTGGAGACCGGCTCCCCGCCGTAAAGGGTGGGCAGCTGCGGCTGGTCCCCGCTGCATTCCAGGATCTTCATCCGGGCCGAGAGGGTAAGCCAGCCCTTGCTGGTCTCCATTGCCCAGGTAGGCACAGCCTCTACCACCCGCACCGCAACGGTGTTGGGGTAGTCCCGCACCACCCGGATCTGCTCCAGCAGGGGGAACTGCTGCTCCAGGGCCTGTGCCTTGGCATCTGGGTCAAAACTGAAGATATTCTCGCCGCTGGCCACCCCCAATGCGGCAAGGATCTCCTGGCTGGAATATCCGCCCGCCTGTTCCACCGGGGTGGTATCTGCCAGCTGCAGCTGGATGGTATTGATCTTAAACAGCATCGTTACGGTCAGATAGACCCCCGCTCCAATGACGCAGAGCAAAAGCCCAAAGGCCGTCAGTCGGCGTGCCAACCGGCGGCGGCGCATCTCTGCCCGGGTCATCCGCCGGTGCTTGCGGCGCTGCGGCTGGTTCTGTGCCGGGCGCAGACGCTGTCCCGTGTGGACTGTTTTGTTCTGGCTGCTGCCGCCCGCCGGGCGGCGCACCTGCTGTGTGGGGAACTGGATGCTGTTGTCCTGCCGGGGACGGGATGTACCCTGATGCGGACGCTGGCCCTCAAAATCATAGGCCCGGGGACGGGACGTTCCCTGCTGCGGACGCTGGCTCTCGAAATCATAGGCCCGGGAGCGGGTGGTATTTTGCGAAGGCGCACGCCGTGTTTCAAAGGTCAGCTCCTGTTCCTGGTAACCCGAAGGACGGGATACGGAACGCTGTCCTGTGCTGCGGGGCACAGTCCGGGCGGAGTCGTAGGGACGGCTGCGCCGTTTTTGGGGTCTTGGGGTCATAGGTCGCCTCCTTGAGCTGAAGTCACGGCGTGCGCACCAGCTTCAGCAGCGCATCGGTGATGCGGCCAAGGCTGTCGTCCACCGAAAGCGCACGAGCCGCCTGCCCCATCTGCTCCAGCTTGCCGGGGGTGGACAGCAGCCCGGAGACCATCTCCACCAATTTTTCGCCGGTAAGGTCCTTTTCCTCAATGACCACAGCAGCCCCGGCCTTTTCCAGCTCCAGGGCATTGTAATACTGATGATTTTCGGCCACATTGGGGCTGGGGATCAGCACCGCTGCCCGGCCTGCTGCCTCCAGCTCTGCCAGGGTCAGTGCGCCTGCCCGGCTGATGACCAGGTCTGCCGCTGCCAGCAGCTGCGGCATATCGTTGATATACTCCCGGACGATCAGCTGTTTGCCGGGGGCAAAGCCCTTTTCCTGGGAGAGGTTCTGGAACAGCTCCACCCCATACTGACCGGTAGCGTGAAGATGCAGCACCGGCTGCCCGGTCTTTTGCTCCCAGGCACACAGATCTGCCACCACCTCGTTGACCCGCCGTGCCCCCAGGCTGCCGCCAAAGGACAGGATCACGGTCCGCCCCTCGGCCCCGATGCGGGCCCGGGCGGCGGTGCGCTGCCGTGCCTCGGCAAACACTTCCGGACGGACCGGGTTGCCGACGACCACCGTCTTTTGGGGTGCCCCCAGTTTTTCCACCGCAGCAGGCACCGCTGCAAATACGATATCCACGTCCGGGGCCAGCAGCTTGTTGGTCACACCGGGGAAGGCGTTCTGCTCATGGATCGCCGTCTTGATGCCCATTTTAGCCGCACAGCGCACCACCGGCCCGGACACATAGCCGCCGCAGCCAATGACCAGATCCGGCTGGATCTGACGGATCATCGCCTTGGCTTTGGGGCCGGAGAGCGCCAGATTATACAGCGTAACGGCATTGCGCTTGATGTTCTGCCAGGAGAGGTGCCGCTGGAAGCCGGTGATCTCGATATGATGGAAGGGATAGCCCGCCTGGGTCACCAAGCGGTACTCCATGCCCTCCTGCCGGCCGGCAAAGTGGATCTCTGCGGCAGGGTCTGCCTGCCGGATGGCTCCGGCAATGGCCAGAGCAGGGTTGATGTGTCCGGCTGTACCGCCGGCAGCGATCAGAACTTTCATATTGATAAAACCCTCCGTTCTTGTATGGTCAGATCTGGGGCTGGCCGTTCATCCGGGCACGGCGGGCAGCTTCCAGGTCAATGGGGGCCTTTGCTTTGGCCTTTGCCTCCCGCTCTGCACGGCGCTGCTCCCGCTCGGCCTCGGCACGGGCGCCATTGCGGGCAATGTTTACCATGACCCCCATCTCCGCCAGCAGCAGGATCAGACTGGTGCCGCCGGAAGAGAAAAAGGGCAGACTGATGCCGGTATTGGGCAGGGTGTTGGTGACGACCGCAATGTTGCAGAACACCTGCCATGCGATCTGGGCCATAATGCCGATGCCCACCATCGTGCAGTAGAGGTTTTCTGCCTGGAATGCGATCCACATCCCTTGCAGCAAAAACAGCACGAACAGCAGGATCACCATCAGCGCACCCAAAAAGCCCAGCTCCTCGCACACGACGCTGAAGATAAAATCGTTGGTGCTCTCCGGCAGCCAGAGCTGTTTTTCAATGCTGTTGCCCAGCCCCAGCCCGGTCAGCCCGCCGGAACCAATGGCATACAGGCTTTGCAGGGTCTGGTCGGTCATCTTGCTCAGGTCCTGGGTCCAGCCGTCCAAACGGCTTTGCAGGTAGGGGATGGAGTCGATGTGCTGCAGGACCGATTCCAGCAGCACCACGGCAGAGAACGCCCCCGCCCAGGTCAGCCCGCCGCCGTTGCCGCCCAGCAGCAGGATGGTGCCCACGATCGCACAGGTCAGCACGATGCCGGACATATGCGGCTCCATTACCAGCAACAGGACCACAGGGATCAAGGGCAGCAGCGGCACAAGCAGCTCCCGCACCAGCTTCTGATACAGCCACTGCCCCGGGCTGAGACGGCGGTTGGGGTCAAGGCTCTCCATCCGGGGAGCTTTTGCCGCCAGATGCGCCGTAAGCAGGATCATCTCAAATTTTGCGATCTCGGAGACCTGCACAGTCAAGCCCCCTACCCGCAGCCACCGGCGGCAGCCGTTGAGCGGGGCACTGAATAACACCAAGATCAGCAGAACGATGCAGACCCCATACCCCAGCCAGACCAGCTTGCGCAGGAAGCGGTGGTCAATGTAGGAGAACAGCCACATCATGCCCAACCCCAGCACAGTGCACAAAAGCTGCGACTTGATATAGTGCAGACTGTCCCCCATGCGAAGGTAGCCGGTGGTATAACTGGCACTGAACAGCATCACCAGGCCAAAGATCATAATGACGCCCAGGGTGGCCAGCCAGCGGATGGTCATCGGCGTCCAGGGGCCGGGGTCTCTTTGCAGGAACGCATAGCGTTCCGGTGGTTTTCTGCGGATCATGGTCATGGGTCAAATCGTCTCCCCTTTATTTTTCGGGTCTTATGCAGCACCAGCCGCTGCGGTGTACCGCCCCTTTCCCGGGCGCTTTTATGCCCAGCGGGTCATCTGCACCGCCATCCACAGCCCCAGCAGAGCCGCAGCACACAGCCAATAAAAAACACTTACCGGGCCTTTGCCTCGTTTTTCCAGCCAATGATGCCAGGGGGCCGTAGCAAACAACGGCCTGCCCCGCAGCTTGCAGGACAGGATCTGCAGCGCCACCATCCCGCCTTCCAGCCAAAAGGGCAGGGCCAGGGGCACCGCCAGCTCCGGATATCCGGCGCTGAGGGAGATGCAGCCGATCGCACCCGCCACAAACAAACTGCCCGCTGTACCGGCCGCCATCCTGGCCGGCGGGAAATTCCACAGCAGAAAGGCCATCAATGCCCCGGCCAGCGCAGCCGGGAACACCCCCAGGGCAAACCACCCCAGGATCGTCAGCACCGTCATCAGCCCCAGCATCGCTATAAAGCCTGCACCGCAGACCGTGCCGTCCGCACCATCTGCGCTGCGGGCACACTCTGCCAGCGCCACCAGTCCCCCGCCCCAGACCACCGGAGCCAGCGCACCCAGCTCCCAGTAGCCGCCAAAAGGCAAAAGCACACCGGTGGGCAGCGTCCCCCGGAGCAGAAGCATCACCAGGGCTGCCGCTCCTGCCTCCAGCAAAAGGCGAGGCCCACGCCGCAGGCCCAGGGGCTGACGGCGGCGCAGGCGCACCAGGTCATCCGCTGCGCCCACTGCGCCAAACGCCAGCCCACCGCACAGCCCTGCCAGCAGGCGGCTGGTCACACCGCCTTCCAGCAGCTGCGGCTGGCCCACACAAGCCGCCGTCCAGCCCACACCAGCGGCGGCCAGCGCCCCCAGCATCAGGCACAGCCCCCCAAAGGCCGGGGGACGGGCCGGGCTGAGGGACGCCGCATCC
>Reeses_p2__coassemble_2805_pt1 | contig 8463 bp, 9 predicted proteins | sample Reeses_p2__metabat2_high_PE_032 | metagenome-assembled genome bin Reeses_p2
GTGCGGTGAGCAAACGAACTGTCTACGCCCATTGACACAAGAGCGTTAACGATGCCTACGGTTTTGCCCTTAATGCCGGCACTTACCAAGGCCGCTGATGAGTCGCTGAAAATTGCGACGAAACAGGAGAATTTTATACCCAAACGGAGGAAAGTCATGATCATACGCATCAAACAGGGGCAGACTGCGCCCTTTGCCCTGCGGATACTGTCCTCAAAAGGCGTTGACACGGAGGCCGTCTTTTACACGGTACAGGCTCTCGTATCCGAACTTGCAAGCACAAACATGGAGCGTGTTTGCGTATCCATCCCAGACACGTCAGACCCAGAAACCGTTCGAGCAGAGCTGGAAACCATCATGACCCAGGCCACCGCTGCACCCTCCGCCGAAACTGTCAAGGCAGCTTTGCAAAAATCCGCCGAAATGCGCAAGCGGGCGGACGTAGAACGGGCAAAGGTGTTCCATGAAAAACAAGCACCTCTGCAAACTATTGCACCGGCTATCACTGACTATAGGGCGTTTGTTTGTCAGCACCGGCCCAATGGCAAGCATCGTTTTTACTTTGACGGCCATACTGTGCCCAAATTTGCATGGTATGGCCAAACGAGCGACGGAACTCGTTTCATCGCTGTAAAAAACGGCAAGCAGTGGGGGATGCTGTCCCATCGCGGACTGGAAAAATGGTCTCAGGATATCCGCATGGACGTGCTGGAGTTCATCGAAAACACTCCGATTCAAACCCGGTCTGAAGTAGAGTACGCCCGCACTCGTGTAGACCAAGGACGAGTGATCCGTAAAAGTAAAAGCCATTCCCGGCTTCCGTCTGCACACGTGGAAAACGCTCACCCTCACGGAAAAATGGGGCGCGAATATAAGAATTTGACCATTGCGCTATACGGTGAAACCGTTGATATCAACGGCGTGACAGGGGATCTCCGTTCGCCTAGAACCTGCGCCTATATGGAGGGCAACGGAGTGGGAAAGCGATTTGACAATAGCGATTATCGGCCTCAGATGCCCCAATTCCCGACGAAATCGGGCAAGCGTAAGTAATTACTTATTGTTACCATGATTCCATTGTCCATCAGCACCCAACTTTCCGCCGCCTAAGTTTGCGTTTAGGCAGCGGATTTTTTGTTTTGGAGACATATCGGGATAAGCTATCAATTCTTCTTTGGATTTTGGAATAGATTCACGCTTAAATTTTGATAAATAACGATAAATGTCTTTTTCTTTATCGCAAGAACCACGGGGTATCTTGTAGTTTACAATTTCAATAACAAAATCTTGTCTCCCTGTTTTTCTACCCCTCGTTTTAATTTGAAAATTCTCGAATTTTTGAGTTCTTTCCAGGTTTTCTAATGTGGATTGAAAAAAATCACTATTGCGCATAACAAGATAATCGTTCTGGCGTTCTTTTTCATATATACCACATCTTCGGAGCAATCGTATATAGATATTGTATATCTTTTTTTGTCGCTTACTAAGTTTAGGACCAATAAAAGCAATGATAGTATGATTTTTGAGTAGTTGTTGATAAACCACCATATTACATTTATTTTCAATGTCATACCCTGTTTGCGGCATATACACATTGAAAGTAATTAAACAAAACTTTCCGCTTGTTGCGAACAAATTACCAAAAGTTTTCACGGCTATCACCTCTTATCACCATTATATCACAAATCATCCCGCTTACACGGACAAAATCCATGCAAGCGGGTTTTATTATGCCCAAAAACGGAGGGAAATCCATGATTGCGCCGATATCTAGTTTTTACAAACGCCAGACGATTAGTGGTACTGGGGCAGACGTAACCACTACCAACGCCCAAGCAAATGGGTAAAAATAGAATCAAAAAGGGGAATATGAAAATGACCATGCGTCAGAAGTATGCCGGCTCTAAACCCGTTGGCGTGATCCCGCTTTCTAACTGGGGCGGGCTGGAGATCCTCGATATTGAAAGCGGCTGCACGGATAAGGTTGTGGCCGCTTTTAATTTTGGAGAGCGTGAGCAGCCCCACCGATACCGTCAGTACGAAAACGCCGAAGGGCGTGTGTTTATCAAAGTCGGGGGAGTCCGCTACTACCTGGACGAAGCATTGAGAGTGTGAAAGGGGGATCACAATGGCAGAATGGCAAATGTTGTGTGCCGAAGCTCTGAATGGGTTTGCGATTATGCTGGCGCTGTCCGGCGCTGGGGCCTGGGTTGTTTCCCGGTTTTTAGAGAAAGCCGGAATCAAGCTATTTGATGAATGAAAGGGGTCGAAACCTATGGCCAAATGGTTATACGCCTGCTTGGACAATTCCGGGAAACGGCAAGCAATCACAGTGACCGCACCGGATAAGTTTACCGCAATAAGGAGTGGGCGAGACCGTGCCATGAAAAAAGCGGCGGGCGATATCGTCAGATGGGATTGTAAGCTGAAACAAGCATAACCACCACCCCCATACGCCCAGTCAAACTGGGCTTTCCTATTGCTTTTCGCCGAAAAAACTCTTACAATAGAACCACATTCAGCATAAAAGGAGGGTTTTTGATGGCTGAAAAGAAATATATGTTTAGGTGCGTTTCACACCAAATAACTCCCCCGTATGTCATACTGGAACAAATTTATGATACATGGGAAGAGGCAGAAAAGCTTCGAGAAATAATGGCTGATGGTACTAAAATGGCGATACCTAAAAAGCCGTCGTTAAAGTACCTTGAATATACCGTCGAAGAAGTTGAGGTGTAACCGCATCGTATCCTGGGCATGATATAAAACGGCCCATTATAAAAAAATGAACCCGTCTTGTGCAGCTAAACCACACAGGACGGGTTTTGTTATACACCGAATCAACCACAAAATGCACATCAGCCTTTACGGTGGGGGAAAAGTACAGAAATAATCCCGGAAAATCGGTGCCGCCGGATTGACAAACCCGTTAAAAATCGGTAGGATAAAGGCATGAGGTAAAATAATTTAACAAAGCGGAGGAAGGATCGTGAAGGTCAAAGCAAAAGACATTGCTAAAGCAGCCGGAGTCTCTACAACAGCGGTCTCGCTGGTGATGAACGGAAAGGACTCCCGTATTTCGGAGGCCACCCGAGAAAAGATCCTGCGCATTGCAAGGGAGATGAAGTTTCAAGGTGAGATATCGGTGCGCCCGGGCAGCCAGCGGACCAAAACGCTGGGACTGGTGCTGCCAGATCTGGAGGGCCCGGTATTCCGTGTATGGATGAACAAGGTCCAGGAGTATGCTTTTCAAAAGGGATATACGGTGTTCTGCTGCACCTGCGGCGATGATGCGGTACGCTGCGGGACGATATTGGAGAGCCTGGCTGTTAAAAATGTGGATGGCTTGGTGATCACGGTGCCTAGTACGCTGGAAAAAGAGGATGTGCTGACCCGGACACTGCATACGTTGCAGGATAATGGCGTGCCCTTTGTCCTGCTGGATCGGGCGGTCTATTCCATCTTCAGCGATTTCGTCACATCCGATAATAAATACGGCGGACGCATTGCTGTGGAAAAACTGCTCCAGGCGGGCGCATCCCGGATCGGATGCGTGTTGGGACCGGAGCAGGTCTATACGACCAAAAAGCGCTTCCAAGGCTTCCAGGAAGGAATGGCGCTGCATAAAGCATCCTACCGGGAGCAGGATGTTTACCATGGTTCCTTTACGGTACAGGATGGAAAAAAAGCCTTTGCACTTTTAATGGCGCAAGGGTGCGATGGCCTTTTTGTGGAGAATGAGCGGATGACCCAAGGCGTGCTGGAAGCTGCAGCAGAACAGGGGCTGCAAATCGGGCGGGATCTCAAGCTGGCAGCGTACGATCATCCGGGGACAGAGCCGGTCATCACCATCCGGCAGAACCTGACCCTTATGGCAGAAAAAGCGGTAGACCGTCTGATCGAGCGGGTGGAAGAGCCGGAAACACAGATTCCCCCGGGGAATTTTTATGTTACACCGACAGTGGAAGACGCACAGAGCGAAAGGACGGGCACTTGATTTTTATAAAAAGGGAAACGTGCGCTCGTTTTTTGATGGGATCCGCTTGATTCTTGGGCTGAAACATGATATGATTTATCAAACGAAAAAATATTTATCAAATATTTAGCAAATGCGCAGACCCTGCTCTGTCAGGGGGCGATCGGGCAAAAGAAAGGACGGACCTTTTATGGAAAAGAAAAAGATCATTTTGGATTGTGACCCGGGCATGGACGACTCCATGGCCATTGTGATGGCCTGTAAGTCGGAGGCACTGGACGTGTTGGCAGTGACCACTCTGAACGGAAACTACCCTGCTGAGGTGACCTGCGTCAATGCACTGAAGGTCCTGGAAATGATCGGCCGGACGGATATCCCGGTGGGCAAGGGGATGGAGGTCCCGATGGTCCGTTCTGCCCCCAAAGATCCCTTCTCCCATGGTGCAGATGGCCAAGCGGAAAATTTCCTGCCGGAACCCAAGACCCCCCGCAGCCCTAAGCACGCAGTGGATCTGATCATCGATCTTGTCAAGGCAAACCCCGGAGAGGTGACCATCCTTTCCACCGGCCCCATGAGCAATATTGCCATGGCGCTGCGCAAGGAGCCGCAGATCGTGCCCATGATCCGGGAGATCATCGCAATTTCGGGTATGTTTGGCCTGAACAAATATGCATTTGCAAACTGCACGGGCGATACGCCCCAAAGCGAGTGGAATGTTTATGTGGACCCGGAGGCCGCAAAGATCGTCTATGAATCCGGCATCAAGCTCACCTGCCTGGGGCTGGATGTGGCTACCCATTTTGACGTCAACCTGACGGAGGAGGACATTGCCGCACTGGACCAGAGCAGCCGACCCGAGGCAAAGTTCCTGCGCCAGGCGATCCGCTTTGTCAATGGCCGGGGCTTTGAGGCGTACTGCACCAGCATCGACTGTATGGCAGTGGCGTACGCCATTGATCCTGCCCTTGTGGAGACCTTTGAAGGCCATGTGGGCGTGGAGACCAAGGACGGCCTGACCTTGGGAATGACGGTGCTGGATGCCCGTCACCACTTTGTATGGGAGCATCTGCCGGTGGTGCAGATCGGCCGAAAAGCCGATCACGCCCGCTTCCTGCAGCTGCTGATGAAACTGGTTCTGCAGTAAAAAAGAAAGGAATGACCTCTATGTATGATTGGCAGGTAAAATTGTTTAGCAAGGAAAAGCTCTACCTGGCAGGGCCGGAGTGCTTTTACACCAATGGCTATACCCTTTGGGATTCGATGCGCCGCAAGGCAGAGTATTACGGTTTTGGGGTCACGATGCCCAGCGATAACCCGGTGGATATGAGCAGCCCGGACCGGCGTGACCATGCAAAAGCTATTTTCCAGAACTGTGCCCGCTGCATGAATGAGTCTACGGCCATCCTGGTGGATCTGGAGACCTTCCGCGGGGCAGAGCCAGACGGCGGCTCCATCTATGAGCTGGGAATGGCCTATGCAAGAGGCATCCGCTGCTATGGCTATACCCGCGATAAGCGTCCGCTGACCTGGAAGGTGCAGGGCGCACACCTGGCAGACGGCGTCGTCTGCGGCCCGGATAATAAGCCGCTGCCCTATGCAGATCTTCCGTTTGCGCCGTCCATTGTCGGCGCCAGCAAGGTCATCGAGGGCGACCTCTCGGATTGCCTCCGCCTGATGATGATTGACCTGGAAGAGGATGCAAAAAACCAGGCACTTGGGCTGCAAAAAGCACAGCAAAACCCGGCCGCACCGGCAGCGCATGACCGTCCGGTGGTTTATCTGGCCAGTGCAGAGCGCTATGACCCGGATGCTTGTGCAAAGTACGAACAGATGAAAGCGATCTGCGCATCCTATGGGTTTGATGCAGTTGCCCCGATGGACCTTGTGGACAATGAGGCGGCAGCAGACCCGGAGAATCCGTACCAGACCGCAGCGCAGCTGTTCCATCGTTACCAGCAGCATGTGCGGGACTGCGATATCATCCTGGCAGACCTGAACGATTTCCGCGGCTATGAACCCAGCAACGATGTCAGCTTTGAGTGTGGCATGGGGTACCAGCTGGGCAAAAAACTGTTTGGTTATATGCGGGACACCACCCCCATGCGGGAGCGCATCCCTAACTACGGCGAGTCGCGGGAGTACCGGGATGAGTGCGGACGCAATGCAGAAAACTTCGATTATCCCATCAATTTGATGTTCGCTGGCTCCATGCCGATCTTCCAGTGCAGCAGCTTTGAGGATGCCGTCCGGCAGATGGCGGAAGCACAGAAGTAAACCGGAAATTCTGGACAGGGGCAAAGCGGAAGGGAGGCTCTTATGCAGACAGAACAACGCCGGCAGCAGATCTCCGCTGCCAAGGGAGAACGGCCTGTGGAACTTGTGCTGAAACGGGCCCGGGTGGTAAATGTTTTTACTAACGAGGTGGAACAGGCAGATGTGGCCATCCACCAGGGGCAGATCGTAGGCATAGGCGAATACACCGGGGAGACAGAGCTGGACCTTGCAGGAAAGTATGTCTGTCCTGGTCTGATCGATGGGCATATCCACATCGAAAGCTCCATGCTCTGCGGCCCTGCCTTTGCACAGGCCGTCCTGCCCCATGGGACCGTAGCTGTGGTGACCGATCCGCACGAGATCTCCAATGTGGCCGGGACAGCCGGTCTGGAGTTTATGATGGAGACCACAAAGGATCTGGATCTTTCGGTCTACTTTATGCTGCCGTCCTGTGTGCCGGCAGCAGACCTGGATGAATCCGGTGCAGTGCTGGAAGCCGAAGATCTGGCCCCGTATTACGCATCGCCCCGTGTTCTGGGTCTGGCAGAATTGATGAATGCCTTTGGAACAGTGCACGGGGATGAAAAGATCCTGAAAAAGATCGAGGACTGTGCAGCGGCCCGCAAACCGATGGACGGTCATGCACCTTTCCTCAGCGGCAAAGATCTGAACGCCTATGTCACAGCGGGTGTGCAGTCCGACCATGAGTGCTCTGCGTTGGAAGAAGCAATGGAAAAGCTCCGCCGGGGGCAGTATATCATGGTGCGGGAGGGTACTGCGGCGCAGAATCTTCAGGCCCTGCTCCCGCTGTTCCAGGAGCCCTATTGCGAGCGGTGCATGCTGGTGACGGATGATAAGCACCCCGGCGATCTGCTGGAAGGCGGCCATATCGATTTCATCATCCGCAAAGCGGTGGCGGCAGGAGTGGACCCCATCCTGGCGATCAAGATGGGCAGCCTGATCCCCGCCCGTTACTTCGGTTTGACCCAAAATGGTGCAGTCGCCCCGGGCTACGCAGCGGATCTGATCGTGGTGTCGGATCTGGAAAACTTCACAGTGGAACAGGTTTATAAGGCCGGCAAGCTGGTGGCCGAAAAGGGCCGTGCGCTTCACCCGGCTCCGCTTCAGCTGGATAAGGTGCGGTTTGACAGTGTACTGAACTCCTTCCATATGGACGAGATCACCCTGCAGGATCTGGAGCTTCGGCAGACAGGGGAGTGGGAGCGGGTCATTTGCCTGACCCCTCATGAGCTGCTGACCCAGGAAAAGATCGTCCCCTTCCAGACCCATCCCGGGACAGCCCCCGGCGTGGATGTGGAACAAAAGATCGTCAAGCTGGCGGTTTTTGAGCGGCATCACAACTCTGGCCATGTGGGGATCGGCTTTCTGGGCAACTATGGCCTGCGCTGCGGTGCCGTAGCCTCCAGTATTGCCCACGATTCCCATAACCTTATCGTGGCAGGCACCAACGATGCAGATATGGCCCTGGCTGGCAATCGGGTCCGTCAAAATGGCGGCGGACTGGCGTTTGCCGTCAACGGGCAGGTGGTTGGAGAACTGCCCCTCCCCGTTGCAGGTCTGATGAGTACAGAAGATGCAGTGTCGGTGGAAAAGACCCTCCGAGAGCTGAAAGCCGCCCTGCGGGAGTATGGTATCTCGGAAGAGATCGATGCTTTTATGACCTTGGCTTTTGTCAGCCTGCCGGTGATCCCAAAGCTTCGGCTGAATACCTACGGCATCGTGGATGCAGAGCGGCAGCAGATCCTCCCGGCGGTGTTCTGAAAAAAGAAGGAGGCCGGGTGGTTGGTTCTGTGATTGCTTTTTTAGAGACGCTGGGCTTTCCGCCGCCTTTTGCTGAAACGCTGTTCCGGCTGCTTTTGGGTGCCGTCTGCGGCGGCTTGATCGGTCTGGAACGGGAATTGAAAGGACGACCGGCGGGGCTCAAGACCTTCTCTTTGGTCTGCATGGGCGCAGCGCTGGTCATGGTGACCAATGAATATATCTGTGCGCTGCGGGATGATTATACGGGTGATGCTGCCCGCATGGCTGCACAGGTCATCAGCGGGATCGGCTTTCTGGGAGCGGGCACCATTATGACGACCGGAAACGACCGCATCCAAGGGCTGACCACAGCAGCAGCGCTTTGGGTCACTGCCGCCATCGGCATCGCGATCGGAACAGGGTTCTATTTTGGAGGTGCAGCGGGACTGGTG
>Reeses_p2__coassemble_3455_pt1 | contig 6684 bp, 8 predicted proteins | sample Reeses_p2__metabat2_high_PE_032 | metagenome-assembled genome bin Reeses_p2
TATCGTGAGCTACAGCGTGTTTTGCTTGCCGCTTCTGTGGATGGTCTATCAGAAAAAGAAACTTTTCGCACGGGCACAGCGGCAAGCGTGACGAAGAGATCGTTGTTGCTCGGAATGATACAGAATAGCGGCGGGATCAGGGGGATTCTCTCTCCTGTTTCACGGGCCGTTCCCAATGCAAAAGCCCCTTCTTCCTGTGGCCGGCGGCAGTCGGCAAAGCAGGAGAAAGGGGCTTTTGCGGCAGGGAAGAGAATGGGGAGAGTTTTCGATCAAAAGGGGCAGCTGTCTTTTCAGCCCAGGGCTGCGCCCAGGCTGCGGCAGGCAGCCAAGGTGTCCTGGTCGGGGGTCTCGCAGCAGATCACACTGGGGCAGACCAGGCGGGCGCCGGCCTCGGTGCAGCGGGCCTCCCAGCTGCTCATCCACTCGCCGCCGCCCCAGCCATAAGAGCCAAACAGCGCCAGGGCCTTGCCGTTCAGCTGGCCTTCGCAGGCAGAGAACAGAGGCTCAAACTCGGTCTCCTCCAGCTGTTCGGCGCCCATAGCGGGGCAGCCAAAGGCGATGCCGTCGCAGGCAGCCAGCTGGTCGGGCGAGGCTTCGGCGGCGGTCATCAGCCGCACCTGCGCCCCGGTGGACCGGGCACCCTCAGCGACAGCGGCGGCCATGGCTTCGGTGTTGCCGGTGGCGCTCCAATAAACGATTGCAAGATCACGCATAATTAGCATCCTACCTTTCTTGGTTTTGCATAGCCTGTCTCAGCAGGCTACGGTGAGCTGCTCAAGAGAGCAGCCGTTTTGCCACTGCTGCAGATAGATCTGGCTGCAAGCGGCGTATTTTTCAAACTGTATTTTGGCGGCCTGTTCATCGCCGTATACCTTCCAGCAGCCCACACATTTCTGGTTGCGGGCCTGGTTGCGGATAAATCCCAGCACATCCTCCGGGGGATAGCTCAAAAACAGGCCGATCTCATGGGGGAACTGCGCCGCGGTACGCAAGCGGTGGATCAGGTGGACGACACACCCGGCGGCGTCCTCGGGAACATAGCCATATTCCAGCAGCAGCTCCCGGGCACGCTGGTCGGTCAGGTCGCCTTCCAGGGCGTGGGGGCGGTAGGCGTAGATCAGTGCCCGGCCGCCGCACACCTGCAAGGGCAGGATGCGGACCCCTTTGGGGCCTAAGGTCCGGTTCAGACCGCACAGCTGCTGGGTCAAGGCCCGCGGACAGGGGCAGGGACAGGAAAACAGGTTCCCGGTCTTGATCCCGGCTAAGGTGGGGGAGCAATAACGGATAAACAGATCCTCTGACATACACATCGTCCTCCTGGTGTCCAGGGAATAAGGGGTTAGCGTATCCTAACCTACAAGGGAAAAATAAGAGGCTTGCCGTTTGGTTAGCTAAGCCTAACTTATGGGGCTATTATACCCACCGTCCGGGGTCTTGTCAAGAGGAAAAAACAAAAAACAGGATGAGGGCAGGCAGCAAAGGACCCTGCCTCCGGCAGCGGGCACAGCCAGCATGAACGGAAGCAGGGTCGATGAAGCAGAATACGGGAAAGGCTTTTCAGATCCCCAGCACCAGATGCAGGACCAGTCCCGTCAGGCCGCACAGACACATGGTGAGGACCGGGTTCCATTTGAACTTGCGCAGGGCAAAAAAGGCGGCGATAAAACTGCAGGTGCCGATCCAGTCAATGGAGGACAGCGCCCACGGCCCATCGCCAAATACCACCATGGCCAGGATGGACAGCCCCGCCCCCAGGATCAGCGCAACGATCACCGGGCGCAGACAGGCCAGGATGGTCTGCAGCAGCGAGAGGTCCTTGTACTTGCGGTAGACCCACGCCAGCAGCGACACCAAAACCAGGGCCGGGGTGATGCACCCCAGGGTGGCGATGACAGCGCCGGGCAGCTGGGCGATGCGCAGGCCCACAAAGGTGGCAGAGTTGATGGCAATGGGGCCGGGGGTCATCTCTGCAATGGTGACAAGATCGGTAAATTCCTGCATGGTCAGCCAGCTGTGCTGTTCCACCACCTGGCTGCGGATCAGCGGCATGGCGGCATATCCGCCGCCCACGCTGAACAAGCCCACCTGCATAAAGCTGAGAAAAAGTTGGAGATAGATCATTTTGCACCGCCTTTTTTCTGCTGCAGCAGCGCCCGCACCACGCCAAAAGCGGCGGCGGCCAGGATCACCAGGATCACGTTGATGTGCAGCACCGTGTTGGCCACAAACGCAGCGGCCATCAAAGCGATGTACACCCAGGAGCCGCTGCGGGCCACCTTGCTGCCCAGGTCAAATACCACATCCAGGATCACAGCCGCCACGCCTGCCTGCATACCTTTGAGCAGCAGCGCAATGTAGCGGTTGGAGGCAAAGGCCGTGTAAAAGACCGAGATGATGGATAGGATGACCATGGGCGGCAGGATGGTGCCCAGCACGGCCACCAGCATCCCGGCCAGACCTTCCACCTGCCAGCCCACCAGGATGGCGGCGTTTACCGCAATGGCGCCGGGGGCGGACTGCGCCAGGGCGGTCATGTCCAGCATCTCCTGCTCATCGAGCCAGTGCAGTTCATCCACAAACTTCTTTTTCATAAAAGTCACGATCACGAACCCGCCGCCAAAGGTAAAGCTGCTGATGTACAAAGTGGTGATAAACAGCTTCCAAAGGCGTGCGGCACGGGAGCTGTCTGGCTTTTGTGGTTCCATATACAGCGTTCCTCCTTTTTGCTGCCCTGCTGTGGTTGATCCGGGACAAACAGCCAGCGGCGCCGGGTTGGGCAGGCCGGAATTTTCCGCTTTGCCAAAGATGCGGATACTTGTCCCCTAAAGAGATTTCTAGTATGAAGCACAATACAGGTCTTGTCAAGTGTGGGGCAGGCTGCGCCCCCATAGCCGGACCTATAAGAAAAAAGGACGCAGATCATTCCGGTCTGCGTCCTTTTGCGGGGCCTGGTCCAGAACGGCGGATCTTACTGGAACAGCTCCCGATATTCTTCGGAGAACAGGATGTCGCCCAAACGCCGGATGCCGCCGTACAGGTGGCGGCTGATCAGCGGCTCAATGGCATCCAGGTCTTTTTCCGTGATGATGCGCAGCATCTCTTTATGTTCGGCCAAAACGTCCGGCACATTGTTGGCCCGGATGATATCCAGCCGGATAAAGCGGGAGTAATCCGCCTGGGGGCGGGTGATCTGCTGCCACAGATACTGCTTGTTGGTATGCTCAAACCAGATCTGGTGCATATGCAGGTCGTGCTCCAGAAAATGATTGATATCAAAGACCTCCGGCTGGCTGCTGCCTTGTGCGGCCTGCTGGATCAGATTAAAGGCGTGCTCCACCTCGGCCAGCTGTACGGGGGTGCAGATCTTGACAAAGTCCCGCAGCACCATGCTCTCCACCGCTACACGCTGATAGATGATCTGGTTGACGATGTCGATGTTGATGGCGGTGACGATCGTGCCTTTGCAGGGGATGATCTGTACAAAATGGTTTTGCTCCAGCCGCTGCAGCACGCTGCGGATGGGGGTGCGGGATACATTGAAGCGCTTGCACAGCTGGTTTTCGCTCAGTGTATCATTGGGCGGGATCTTGAGGGACAGGATCTCGCTTTCCAGCGTGCGGTAGATCTCGTCGGTGCTTAGCTGCTGGGCCATGGTGCGGGCCTCCCTTTGCGGTGTTTTATACTTATTGTATCGGACCCCAGGGGGAAAGTCAACCAGCAAATCGGCCTTGCTGTATACAAGGAGGGGACATGCGCAGTTCCGGCGGGCTGTCCAAAGGCGGCAGCAAGGGCAGGCGGCGGCGTCCGTCCCGAAAAAAACCTGTATACAAGATGGCCCCCAAAGATAATGCGAAACAGCGTCTGTTTTTGCGCACTTTGCGCCCGGCGACGCAGCTGCATAGGCGGGACGGCCCTGCAAACGCTCCGACTCTTCTGGGCGAAAGAAAAGAATACGCCGGGAAAGGAACAGGGAAAACAATCTTGTATACAGGATTGCACACCGGGGCGAAAGAGGAGAAAGCGGAGCGCGAAACTGATATATTAGATAAACTGTCCACAGAGATCCACTCATATTCGCACAAAATTGATGAAACTGTACAATAGATTGTGGAACCTATACAAAGAAAGGTCAGAATATTTAGCCGATTTCCCCATTGCAAAGCGTGTAAAGATTTGTTAACATATAGCCAGACGGCTAAGCTTGTATACAGGCTGCTGCAAGCGGAGGCTCAAAACGGGACAAAGCACGGATCACCCGCGGCCTGAAAGAAGAGAAGGAGAACAACCATGAAAAAGATCTCTCGTCGTAATTTCCTCAAGGTTTCCGGCGTGATGGCAGCAGCAGGCGCTCTGGCAGCCTGCGGCGGCTCCAGTTCCAGCAGCACCGCCGCATCCAGCGCACCGGCTGCAGCAGTCGGCGGCGATGATAAGTTTGCCGCTCTGGGTGATTTCAACCTGATCATCGGCCATTCACAGCCGGAGGGCAACCCCCGCTTTATTTCCATGGAGAAGTTTGCCGAGGACGTAAAGGCTGCCACCAACGGCCACCTGACCGTTGAAGTGTACGGCAACGGCCAGCTGGGCACCGAGAAAGAGATGCTGGAGCAGGTCGTGGCGGGCACCATCCAGGGTATGCGCGGCGGTCAGTTCGACTTCAGCCCCCGCCTGCTGATGTTCACCCTGCCGTTCCTGACCAATACCCGTGAGCAGGTCACCGCTCTGCTGCACAGCGACCTGGCCAAGAAGGTCTGCGCAGAGGCTGAGGCTGCCAACGGCACCGTGATCGTCAACCTGTGCGACGCAGGCGGCTACCGTCAGTTCTCCAACTCCAAGCACCCCATCAAGGCTCCTGCTGACCTGAAGGGCCTGAAGATGCGAACCAACGGCATGAAGACCATCGACCTGACCTTCCAGGCTCTGGGCGCTACCACCACCTCTATCCCGTATTCTGACCTGTACATGGGCCTGAAGACCGGCGTGGCCGACGGCCAGGAGAACCCCTGGGTCAACGTGGACGGCATGAAGTTCTACGAAGTGCAGAAGTACTTCACCGAGGTGAACTACCAGTTCCATCCGGACCCGTTCTACATCAACGCCGCTTTCTGGAACAGCCTGCCCCAGGAGTACCAGGAGATCATCACCCAGTGCGCCGATGCAATGGGTATCTACAACGATGAGCTGATCGACCAGAACTCCAACGCCTCCAAGCAGGTGGTGGCAGACGCTGGCTGCGAGATCTATGAGCCTACCGCCGATGAGCTGAAGGCCTTCCAGGAGGCTGTGCAGCCTGTGTATGACCAGTGCGTGTCCGAGGGCATCTGCACGGCGGAGGAGATCGCTGAGATGCAGAAGATCGTGGCAGGCGCTTGATCGAACCTCCCTGAAATCAGCAAAGGGCGGCCTTTGCGGGCCGCCCCTTTTGTTTGCATCGTTCCATTGGAAAGGAGCTGAGCACCATAGATACCTTAAAAAAAGTGGGCAAAAAGCTGTTTGACCTGTACTTCGTGATCGGCGTCGTCGCCATGGCGCTGCTGGCTGCACTGGTCATCTTTGCGGTCATTGCCCGGTACTTCTTTGCGTTGAGCTGGAAGGAACTGTCCGAGTTCAATACCACGCTGTTTGCGTTTACCACCTTCTGGGGCATGGGCATCAATGTCATCAAGGACGAGCACGTCATGATCGACATTTTCTACGACCGTGTCAAGCCCGCCCGCAAGCGCTGGCTGGCGATCGGCAACTACCTGATCGTGCTGGTGGTGGACCTGGTGTTCACCTGGCAGGGCGTCAAGTATGTGCAGGTGGCAGGTAAGCAGTTGAGCATGGGCATGGAGATCCCCATGTCCTTCATGTACGGCATCATGCCGGTGTGCGGCGTGATCTGCGCTGTGTGCATCCTGATCAAGATCGCTATGCTGTATAAGGCCGACCTGTCCTGCTTCGCACCCAAAAAAGCAGAGCTGGGCAAGAACGACCCTGCGTAAGGAAAGGAGAAAACACGACCATGGCAATGCTCATTCTTTTGGTGCTGTTGATCTTCTTTGCTGCGCTGGGCGTGCCCCTGGCCTTTGCCATTGGCGCATCCTGCATCAGCTACATCGTGACCAACGCCCCCAACTTTTTGTCCATGCTGCCCCAGCGTGTCTGGAACGGTGTGTTCAGTGAACTGATGATCGCCATGCCGCTGTTCATGCTGGCGGGCGAGCTGATGAACACCGGCGGCATCACCCAGCGTATCATCAACTTCTGCATGGAGCTGCTGCGCCCGGTGCGCGGCGGTCTGGGCGAAGTAAACATCGTTGCTTCCATGATCTTTGGCGGTATCTCTGGTTCCTCTGTGGCCGATACCTCGGCCCTGGGCTCCATCCTGATCCCTGCAATGGAGAAGGAAGGCTACCCCTCGGACGCCGCTGCCGGCATCACCGTGGCTTCCTCCACCATGGGCATGATCATCCCGCCCTCCACCCCGATGATCGTTTACTCCATGATCTCCGGCGCATCGGTGGGTGCGCTGTTCATGGCAGGTGCCGTGCCCGGCATCCTGATCGGTCTGACCCAGCTGGTGCTGGTGTACATCATCAGTGCAAAGAAGGGCTGGCACCCGGCAAAGGCCAAGTTTGACGCAAAGCGCGCCGCCAAGAGCCTGCTGAGCGGCCTGCCCGCACTGATCATGCCGCTGTTCATCAT
>Reeses_p2__coassemble_3703_pt1 | contig 6195 bp, 6 predicted proteins | sample Reeses_p2__metabat2_high_PE_032 | metagenome-assembled genome bin Reeses_p2
TGACGGAGAGGGTTGCTTCCGGGACGAACCCTCTCAGTCGCCTACGGCGACAGCTCTCCCGAAGGGAGAGCCCTTGGCAAAAAGGGTAACTCTCGTCCTTATAGGTCAACTCCTAGAAGAAGCGAACTTGTAAGCCCATAAACTTTTCGCCCCTGCCAAAGCCTCTCCCTTTCGGGAGAGGTGGCACGGCGAAGCCGTGACGGAGAGGGTTGCTTCCGGGGCGAAGCCGTGCCGGAGAGGGTGCCCCCCAACAGCAAAAAAGCCAGCTTGTCCCCTCCCCTTTTACGGGGCAGGCAAGCTGGCTTTCGTATTTTTATTCAGGGGCAGAGCTTACAGCTCGATCTTGCCAAAGCCCAGACCCTCAAAATCGTCCACACGCTCGGTGCGCTTGGGTGCTACCGGCTCGGCGCTGGCGGCGTCCCGGGGGGCGTAGGTGCGCTCCGGCACGCTGGAGGGACGAGGACCACGGCTGGGACGGGAGCCGCGGTAACCGCCGCCGGAGCGGCGCTGGCCGTCGTTCTCGTACCGGCGGGAGTTTCCATTGCCACGGCGCTGGCCGCCGCCAGAACGGCGGGGACGGCGCTCTGCGCTGTCGTTCTGGGCAGCGGGGTCGGTAGAGTAGATCACCACACGGCGATCCCGGCCCTCGCCCTTGCTCTCACTGCGCACACCCTCCATGCTGCTGATGGCAGAATGGATGATCCGGCGCTCGTAGGGGTTCATGGGCTCCATTGCAAAGCTGCGGCCGGTGCGGCGCACCTTGGCGCCGATGCGCTGTGCCAGGGCGGTCAGGTCGCTTTCCCGCTTGCCGCGGTAGCCAGCCACATCCAGGCCCAGCTTGATATAATCGCCCTCCAGGCGGTTTGCCACCAGGCTGGCCAGGTAGGACAGGCTCTCCATGGTCTCGCCGCGGCGGCCGATCAGGGCGCCCAGCTTCTCACCATCCAGACAAATGATGGTGGCCTCCCCCTTCTGCACGGCGCTGAACTTCACGTCCTGCACGCCCATCTTCTCAATGACCTCTTTCAGATAGGCCACTGCAGCGGCCACCTTGGGGTTCGAGTCGATCTCGATGGGCTGTTCCTCCAGCTCCGCTTCCGGCTGGACTGCGGCCAGCTGCTCCGGCTCTTCCGGCTGTGCCTGGACTTCCGGCTCGGGCTGCTCCGGCTGCGGCTCCACAGCGGCGGCCGGCTCCTGGGGCAGCTGCTCTGCCTCCGGCTGGACGGGGGCGGCAGCAGGCTGCACCTCCACCTCCGGCACGGGTGCCAGGTCCGGCTCTTCCACCGACACCCGCACCTTTGCGGGGATCAGCTTCAAGCCCAGAAAACCAGTTTTCTGGGGCATTTCCAGCACTTCAAAGCTCACATTCAGCGCATCGGCCTCCACACCCAGCTGGGCGCAGGCTTTTGCACGAGCTTCCTCCACCGTTTTGCCGGTGGCTTCCAGGGTACGGATCATAGGGCTTAGTCCTCCTTTTTCTGTTCCAGCTCGGACAGCGGAACGGTGCGCTCGTCCTTGTACCGCTCAGCATCCAGCTGGCGGGCATACTCCAGACGGCGCTTGTTCATCTCGCTGGCAGAGATCTGTTTTTCCTCAACTTTGCCGGTCTTTTCGTCCTTGACCTGGATCGTGGTGCTCTTGACGCCGCGGCGCTCTTCCTTGCGGCGGGCAGCGATCTCGGCAGCCACCTGGGCCTTCATCTTATCAGGGTCATAGATCTTGCGCATCACCAGGCTCTGCACGGTCATGATGATGTTGGAGATCACGTAGTACAGGGAGAATGCGCAGGGCACGGTAAAGCAGAAGAACAGGTAGGTCAGGGGCATGATGTACATCATGATCTTCATGCTGCCCTGCATCTCCTGGCCGGAGGCCTTCATGCTGATGTGGGTGGAGATGAACATGGTAACGATCGCCAGGATGGGGAAGATCAGCAGGGGCAGGTTCTCTGCCTGGAAGCTCCACTGGGGCACCTGGGTCAGGTCGATGCCAAAGAAGTCCATGTGCTGGCCGAACTCAGCGATCTTGGCCAGCTGCTCTGCGGAGAATGCAGCAGAAACCGTGGACTCGCCTGCCAGCACCTGGGCGATGATGTTGGTGTCCCGGGTGACCATGGTAAAGCTGATGCCCAGGTTCGTCAGAGCGGCGCCGGCAGTCTCCAGCGCCTCGGCGCTGATCTGGAAGATGCGCTGCAGCGGGTGGTACACCACCTCGATAACGCCGAACATCACCAGGAAGTTGACCAGCATGGGCATACAGCCGGAAGTGGGGCTGTAGCCGTAATCCCGCTGGAGCTTGAGCAGCTCTTCCTGCTGTTTTTCCGGCTTATCCTTGTACTTTTTCTGGATGTCCATGATCATGGGCTGGAAAGCGGACATCTTGGCCATGCTCTTCTGCTGGTTCAGCTGCAGGGGGATCTTGATGAGGTTGATCAGCAGCGTGAACAGGATGATGTCCCAGCCGTAGTTCGGGATCAGGTTGTAGATCCACTCCATGACGTAGCCCAAAGGCCAACCGAGGATGTATAAAGGGTTCATAGCTTCGTCCATTCTGCCCCGCCTGTGGCGCAGGGCTTTTGTATTTTTTATCGTAGGACGCGCGGCCCACAGTGCCGCGCGTCATGAGAGGCTGTGTTGGTCCCCGGCCTGCCGGGGCGTTATTTTCCACCTTTTGCCCTGTGCCTTGTGGAAAACAGCCGGGACGGAGAGAGGCTTCTCTCCGGGCTGCGCCAGGCGCCAGGCGGGGGCACGGGGTCGTAGCCCCAGCGCCCCAGGGGGTTGCACCGGCCGACCCGCCAGATGGTCAGCAAAAGGCCCTTGATGCAGCCATGGGTCTGGATGGCCTGGATGCCGTAGCTGCTGCAGGTGGGCGAGAAGCGGCATTTGCGGCTGCCCAGCGCCGGGCTGATATACCGCTGATACAGTCGGATCAGCTGGCACAGCCCCTGCTGTGCGGCCTGCCGCAGGCGGGTGCGCTTCATTTCCGGTGCTTGGCCGGGGGTACCGTAGCCGGGGGCTTTGCGCCCGGGGCAAGGGCCTTGTCCGGCAGGCCCGCCTGGGCAAACAGCCGGGCCACTACCCCGCTGAGCTGCCAGCTCTTCATCCGCGGGGTGGAGCTGCGGGCTACAAATACCAGATCGTACCCGCCGATGTTGTAATCCAGATGTTCATCAATGGCCGCTTTCATCACGCGGCGGGCGCGGTTGCGCTGTACGGCATGGCCCACCTTTTTGGTGGCGGTCAGCCCCACCCGGGTGCGGCGGCCCTTGGTCTTGAACACGTACAGGACCAGCGCAGGGTGTACATAGGATCGGCCGCGGGCATACACCCGGCCAAACTCACTGTTGCGTCGGAGCGGACGGTATCGCATCCCTTCGGCGCCTCCTTTCCCATAGCCTTTGGCGGGGCTTTGCCCCAAAAGGGCAGAACTGTCCCCTTTTCACCAATGCTCTTTCCAGTATATCAAAAATCAGCGTACTTTGAAAGTGCGTTCCGGCGTTTTTTTCGCCAATTCTTTTAAAGAAATTTCGGTCAATCTGCTCAAATGACAGCCGCGCACAGAATACATCTTTCCCACTTTTGCGGCAGACCTCTGCAAAAAGCGGCAGCATCTCCCCTGCCCGCCCCGCAGCCGCCCTGCGCCGTGCAATAAAATAAGACCGCCAAGCTCAATGTCGGCGGTCTTTTTGCGCATCATTTCCTGCGCTGCGCCCTGCGCCCAAAGCTGGTGCAGGATCAGACAGTCAGGCTCTTGCGGCCCTTTGCACGGCGGGCAGCGATGACCTTGCGGCCGTTCTTGGTGCTCATGCGGGTCAGGAAGCCGTGGACCTGCTTGCGCTGACGCTTCTTGGGCTGAAAGGTTCTCTTCATAGTGGTATCCTCCGTAAAAACTCGTCCCCTGTATGGGGTCTGCTTCTTTGAGTCCCAGATGGGGACAGGCTTGCAATTCAACAGTATATCGCATCAAATCCCATTCTGTCAAGCTCTTTTTTGCCTTTTGGTCAACTTTTGCCCAAACTTTTATGTGAAAAGGTTTTCCACTTTTTCACCCATTCCCGGTGGAAAACTGTTTTAACCCCACATCTTGTGCCCATACTTTGCCCAGAACACAAGAGCGATGCAGCGGCTAAATTTATGTATATTAAATTACTTTATAGTAATATAGACGCACAGCGGTTTTTGTGGTATACTTACGGAGTATCAGCATGATTGTTGAAAACTTCGACCGATCTAATGGAGTGGATGTTTTATGGATTCTTTCAAGGACGTTTTAGAGGCTGCCCAGAGCTACTGCAAAGCGCAGATGGCCGAGCCGACGTATAACCTGTACATCGACGGGCTCGAGCCGATCAGCTTTGAGGATTCGAGCCACATCACCCTGTCGGTGCGCAACGACTTTATCTGCAAGATCGTTACCGACCGCTACCTGGGCCTGCTGAAGGAGGCGTTCAAGGCCGTATTGGGCTTTGACGTGGATATTACCCTGGTGGTGCCCAGCACCCCGCCCCACGAGGTACTGCTGTCCCAGCAGTACGAGGCCAACCCCTCCTCCCCCCAGGGCAATTACGAGTTCACTTTCGAGAACTTCATCAAAGGCCCGTCCAACCAGTTTGCCTTTGCGGCAGCCCAGGCTGTGGCGGCCAACCCTTCCGGAGCCTATAACCCCCTGTTCATCTACGGCGGGTCCGGCCTGGGCAAGACCCACCTGCTGACCGCGATCCAGACCGAGATCAAGCGCACCCATCCGGACTTTGTCATCATGTACGTCACCTGCGAGCAGTTCACCAACGAGCTGATCGCCGCCATCCGGGCGGGCAGCACCGAGGACTTCCGCATGAAATACCGGGCCGCCGACCTGCTGCTGGTGGACGATATCCAGTTCATCGCCGGCAAGGAGTCCACCCAGGAGGAGTTCTTCCACACCTTCAACTCCCTGCACGACGTACACAAGCAGATCGTCATCGCCTCCGACCGCCCGGCCAAGGAGATCAAGAGCCTGGAAGAGCGGCTGCGCACCCGTTTTGAGTGGGGCCTGACCGCCGACGTGCAGCCGCCGGACTTTGAGACCCGGGTGGCCATCGTCAAGCGCAAGGCAGAGCTTCTGCATCTGGACCTGCCGGAGGATGTGGCAGAGTTCATTGCCAACCACCTGAAAAACAACATCCGCCAGCTGGAGGGCGCCGTCAAAAAGCTGAACGCCTATTATATGCTGGAGGGCATCCAGCCGGTGATCAGCGTGGCCCAGAACGCCATCAAGGACATCCTGAACGAGACCCAGCCGGTGCCTGTGACCATCGAGAAGATCGTGGGCGAAGTCTCCCGCACCTTCAACGTCTCCCCGGCCGATATCCGGGGCACCAAGCGCAACGCCGGCGTAGCCGCTGCCCGTCGGGTGGCCATCTACATCCTGCGGGAGGTCACCGGCATGAGCATGGAGGAGATCGGACGGGAATTCTCCGGACGGGACCACTCCACCATCGTTTACTCCCTCAAGACCATTGAGCGGGACATGAAAAACGACCAGCACCTGCGGGAGACGGTCAGCGACATCATCAAGAATGTCCGGGCCTGATGCGCCTTTTCACGCCCTGATTTTCCACCCCAGGCCCAAAATATGGGGAGAAAAAGGCCGCAAACCCCGATTTTTGTCCAAGATATTGTGGTGAAAAGCAGAAGCTTTCCACTCTTTCCACCAAGTTTTCAACATTCAACTTCTGTTTTGCACATGCCGCGTGGAAAAAAAGCGCACACACCCCCTTTCCACAACTCTTCCACAGCGCCATCCCCAAAACAGAGACCCCAAAAAATCCGCATGGCGGCTAAGCGAAGGCGAGTTTTCAACACCCTCCCCAGCCCCTACTACTGTTACTACAACAAGTACAATAAGACACAGGGCAAAAAGCCCTGCATCCAGCAGCAAACGATGCGGACTCTTTGGGGAAAAAGAATTAAGTAGCCTTCCGGCAGCGGACTGCGGACCGAAAGCGGCCAAAGATCCGGCAGAAAAGAGCGAAAAGTTGACCCGCCTCCGTGTGTGCGGTTTTGCCAGTTGCACCGGGAAAACAGCGGCCGCAGCCCGGACAAAAGCCCCCTCCCCCGGCCGCGCGAGACCCGGAGCGGCCCTTCCCTGCTGCGGTCCGGCAGCAAAGCCTCCCGCCGAGTGCTGTCAGCGGCCGTCCCGTGGCCCATCCCGAGC